>Ga0164313_10001026_pt1 | contig 24039 bp, 35 predicted proteins | sample GuaBasSedimGuay4_FD_113735 | JGI IMG/M metagenome (GOLD analysis project Ga0164313, IMG submission 113735) | Subseafloor sediment microbial communities from Guaymas Basin, Gulf of California, Mexico - Guay4, Core 4569-4, 0-3 cm | ecosystem: Environmental > Aquatic > Marine > Hydrothermal vents... | reverse complement strand
GAAGGCTTACGCTTTGCGATTCGTGAAGGTGGTCGCACCGTTGGTGCAGGCGTGGTTGCTAAAATTATTGAATAGAGACAAGGCATGCCTTGTCTCTACTGTTATAGATACTTAAAGTTAAGAGAAAATTATGGCAAATCAACACATTAGAATTCGTTTAAAAGCGTTTGATCATCACCTGATTGATAAATCAGCACATGAAATCGTCGAAACAGCGAAACGTACCGGCGCTCACGTCAAAGGTCCTATTCCACTGCCAACGAAAAAAGAACGCGTTACTATTCTTATTTCCCCGCACGTGAACAAGGATGCGCGTGATCAGTATGAAATCCGTACGCATAAGCGCATGCTGGATATTATTGATCCAACAGACAAAACTGTGGATGCTTTAATGAAGCTGGATTTGTCTGCGGGTGTAGACGTACAAATTAAACTAAATTAATTGTAACTACTCAGCTCGCCCCTGAAATTCGCCAGGCTCTGCGTTGAAAAATGGTCGTTTACACTTGTAAACTCACATTTTCCGTCTTGATCTGACGTATTTCAGGGGCGATCTGAATAGTCACAAAATATATTTTATAGGTTTTTCAGTTTCACTCTTTAATTTGGAGAGGAAACTGTATATAATAGCCGGCTTTGCTGCCTGGCTAATAGCGTAGTGTCCTGAGATTGCATTTTAGGAGTTACTTGTTATTAAAAGTTGCGGCGCAAAGTACCTGATTATCGTAAGTCCTGCTTGCTTAATAAAAGCCCGGGATACTGCGAAAACTGCAATCAAGCAATGATTGCTTCAAAAGTTCGGTATAAAACTTAATTCATTAAGCACGGTTGCTGCTGTTTGAGCAGTGTCCGTGATTAGCTAACTGGCCTTGCCTTGTATTTCTCAGGAGATATTATTGGCGGCTGGTTTTTTATTAGCAGGTTTTGGTAGTAGGCATAGATATGACTATTGGTATAGTTGGTAGAAAAGCAGGTATGACGCGCGTATTTACTGAGGAAGGTACTTCAATTCCTGTCAGTGTTATCGAGGTTACGTCTAACCGCATTACCCAGGTTAAAACTGAAGAAATTGATGGTTATCAGGCGATTCAGGTAACCACAGGTTCTAAAAAAGCATCACGCGTAAACAAACCGATGGCAGGTCATTTTGCTAAAGCCGGTGTAGAAGCGGGTCGTGGCTTGTGGGAATTTCGCGTAGAAGGTGATGAAGCTGCAGATATGGCTGTTGGTGGAGAAGTCTCCCTCGACCTGTTTGAAGCCGGACAAAAGGTTGATGTTACCGGTGTCACCATAGGTAAGGGTTTTCAGGGTGGTATTAAGCGTCATCATTTTACTATGCAGGACGCAACGCATGGCAACTCGATTTCGCATCGTTCTAACGGTTCAATTGGTATGTGTCAGACACCGGGTCGTGTAATCAAGGGTAAAAAAATGTCAGGCCATATGGGTAATGTGCAGCGCACCATACAGTCACTGGAGCTGGTGCGTGTTGATGCAGAGCGTGGACTGTTGCTGGTTAAGGGTTCTGTTCCTGGCTCAAAAGGCGGTAATGTCATTATCAAACCAGCCGTTAAGGCTGTAAAGGCTGATTAAACGGGCCGGTTAACAGGCCTGATAAGTTTAGCTGTTAAGTTTATAGATAAAAGTTTTTTAGAGATTAAGCATAGAGATTAACCATGGATCTGCAATTACATAATAGTAAAGAAACAATCGCTGTATCTGATGCAGTGTTTGGTCTTGAATACAAAGAAAGCCTGATTCATCAACTGGTAACGGCCTATATGGCTGCTGGTCGTGCAGGCACCGTTGCGCAGAAAAATCGGTCTGCAGTGCGAGGCGGTGGTGCAAAGCCATGGAACCAGAAAGGTACGGGTCGTGCGCGTGCAGGTACCAGTCGTAGCCCATTGTGGCGTAGTGGTGGTGCAACCTTTGCGGCGCAGCCACGTGATTACCGGCAAAAACTGAACAAAAAAATGTATAGAGCAGGTATTCGTTCTATTTTGTCTGAATTGAATCGTCAGCAACGTTTGATAGTTGTTGACGATATTACTGTTGATGCGCCGAAGACGAAACAGATGGCGGCTAAATTAGTTGACCTGGGTGTGGCAGCTTCAGGCAGAAGCGGGCCTTTAATCGTCACCGAAACGGGTGATGAAAACTTATATTTATCTGCTCGCAATCTACCGTATGTAGAAGTTTGTGATGTTGCTGGTATGAATCCAGTGAATTTAGTTCGCTCTGAGCATGTTGTTGTTACTGTTGGTGCAATACGTGCGATTGAAGAGCATCTTGATCAGAAAGATGGAGAGAGCAAGTAATGAATCAGGAACGTATGCATCAAATTTTAGTATCACCACATGTATCGGAAAAAGGCTCCCTGTTAGCGGACGAGCAAAATCAACATGTTTTTAAAGTGCTGTCTACAGCAACTAAGGTAGAAGTAAAAGAAGCTGTTGAAGGCATGTTTAAAGTTAAAGTCGAAAAAGTACGCATTTTAAATGTTAAAGGTAAAACTAAACGTTTTGGCGGTCGCATGGGCAAGCGCTCTGACATGCGCAAAGCTTACGTTACCTTAATGACTGATAATGACATTGATTTTGTCAGTGCGAACTAAGTAAGACGAGAAAGAAGCGAGTTACTCATGGCAATTGTAAAAACTAAACCAACCTCACCTGGACGCCGATTTGTCGTTAAGGTTGTAAATAAAGAATTACATAAAGGTACGCCTGAGCGTTCACTGACTGAAAGTAAAACTAAGTCAGGTGGTCGTAATAATGCGGGTCGTATTAGTGTTCGTCACATTGGTGGTGGTCACAAGCAGCGCTATCGTATTATTGATTTCAAGCGTAATAAAGATGGCATTCCTGCGCGCGTAGAGCGAATTGAGTATGACCCGAACCGCACCGCAAATATAGCGTTGCTGGTATATAAGGACGGGGTAAAAACCTACATTATTGCGCCTAAAGATGTAAAAACGGGTGATACGCTTCAGTCAGGTGCAGACGCGCCGATACGTGCAGGTAATACATTGCCTATTGCAAACATACCGGTCGGTTCGCAGATCCACTGCATTGAAATGAAGCCTGGCAAAGGTGCGCAGATTGCACGCAGTGCAGGTACCGCAGCGCAGCTACTGGCGCGTGAAGGCATGTATGCGACCTTGCGTTTACGCTCGGGTGAAATGCGCAAAATCCATACTGATTGTCGTGCGACGATTGGTGAGGTGGGTAATTCTGAGCATTCATTGCGTTCATTGGGTAAAGCGGGTGCCACTCGCTGGCGCGGTGTTCGGCCAACGGTTCGTGGTGTTGTTATGAATCCGGTTGATCACCCGCATGGTGGTGGTGAAGGTCGTACATCCGGTGGTCGTCATCCTGTGTCACCATGGGGTATGCCTACCAAAGGTTACAGAACACGTAGTAATAAACGTACAGACAATATGGTCTTGCGTCGCCGGAATAAGTAGTCGTAATAGATAGTAACGCCTAAATAGTAGAGGAAAGTTAAGTGCCACGTTCATTAAAAAAAGGTCCATTTATAGACCATCATCTGCTCGTTAAAGTGAACAAAGCGGTTGAAACTAAAGATCGCAAACCAATTAAAACCTGGTCTCGTCGTTCAACAGTTTTTCCTGAAATGGTCGGTTTAACCATTGCGGTGCATAACGGCAGGCAGCACGTGCCGGTTCTGGTTAACGAAAACATGGTTGGTCATAAGTTGGGTGAGTTTGCTTTAACCCGCACTTATAGAGGCCATACTGCAAACAGAAAAGCTAAGTAAAGGGTATTATTGTGGAAGTTATTGCAAAACATCGATACGCACGAATTTCTCCTCAGAAATGTCGTTTGATTGCGGACCAGATTCGCGGCTTACCTGTTGATAAAGCATTAGATGCGCTCAATTTTGGTGTAACTAAATCATCAGACCTGATGAAAAAAGTACTGGAATCTGCAATTGCTAATGCAGAGCATAATGAAGGTGCTGACATTGATGAGCTTCATGTTGCAAAAGTATTTGTAGATGAAGGGCCAACAATGAAGCGCATTCAGCCGCGTGCAAAAGGTCGTGCCAACAGAATTTTAAAACGTACAAGCCATATAACGGTTTGTGTGTCTGATCGTTAATCGATAAGAGAACTGAATAATGGGTCAAAAAGTACATCCAGTAGGTATGCGTTTAGGTATTTCAGCAGATTGGAATGCGAAGTGGTATGCATCAAAAAAAGATTTTCCAAATCTTCTCAATGCAGACATACAGGTGCGTGAGTATCTGCACAAGAAGCTGGCGAATGCCAATGTAAGTCGTATCCAGATTGAGCGACCTACCGGCTCGGCAAATATCACCATACACACTGCTCGTCCTGGTGTGGTTATTGGTAAAAAAGGCGCAGACATTGAAATACTGCGTAAAGAAGTTTCAAAGATAATGGGCCTGCATATAAACAGTGTCAAAGTAAATATTGAAGAAATACGTAAACCTGAGCTTGATGCGAAATTAGTTGCTGAAAGTATTGCGCAACAACTCGAACGTCGTGTGATGTTTAGACGTGCTATGAAACGCGCTATTCAAAACACCATGCGTATGGGTGCGCAAGGCATAAAAATTAAAATTGGTGGCCGTTTGAATGGTGCTGAAATTGCGCGTAGTGAGATGTATCACGAAGGTCGCGTACCTTTGCATACCTTGCGTGCAGATATCGATTACGGCACTTTCGAAGCCCTGACTACCTATGGAATTTTAGGTATTAAGGTTTGGATTTATAAAGGTGAGGTTTTTGATCTTTATAAAGAAAAAGAGACAAAAGACGCGACTAAAGCGGGCGCTGGCATGGCGGCTGGTAGTAAGTAAGCAGCACACAGCAGCCAGGTCATAATTAGAGGATTATAAAGTGTTACAACCTAAGCGTACAAAATTTCGCAAAATGTTCAAAGGCAAGAACCGTGGTCTTGCGCAGTCTGGCAATAAAGTCAGCTTTGGTGAATACGGCTTAAAAGCCACAGAACGTGGTCGTGTATCTGCTCGTCAAATCGAAGCAGCACGACGTGCGATGACACGTAAAGTAAAACGTAGCGGTAAAATCTGGATTCGTATATTTCCTGATGTGCCTATTTCAAGTAAACCGCTTGAAGTTCGTATGGGTAAAGGCAAGGGTAATGTGGATTACTGGTGTTCAAAAGTACAACCAGGTACCGTGTTATACGAGATGGAAGGTGTGTCTGAAGAAATGGCACGTGAGGCTTTTCGTTTAGCGGCAAACAAGCTGCCTATTAAAACAACTTTTGTAATTCGTGCGGTGATGTAATGGCTTCTGCTCAAGAATATAGAAACATGTCTGAAAAAGACTTAAATGTAGAACTGTTAAATTTACGACGTGAACAGTTTAACTTGCGCATGCAAATGGGTTCTGGTAATACGCCAAAAATTCATCGCTTTAGCATTGTTCGTCATGACATTGCGCGTATAAAAACAGTATTGACTGAAATGCTGCAAACAAGTAAAGCGGCAACCAGGCCATCGACAATTAAACAAGCAGGTGACTCATAATGAGCAGTGTTGACACAACAGCGGTTGCAGGCAATGAAGCCGCAGGCAACGAAGCAGCAGGCAAACGCACACTGCAAGGTGTGGTGACAAGTAGTGCTGGTGATAAATCTGCAACAATTATGATTGAACGTCGTATTAAACATCCCATTTATGGAAAGTTTATTAAGCGCTCAACCAAGATTCGACTTCACGATGAAGCAAACGAGTGCAATAAAGGTGACACCATCTTAATAGAAGAGTGTCGTCCAATGTCCAAGACCAAGTCCTGGAAGCTTGTGCAAGTTGTTGAAAAAGCTGCTGAGCTATAACAGTTAGGTTTTAAGGTTTAGGCTTTGATAATTAAAAGCGAGTAGGAATACAACCATGATTCAAATGCAAACAATTTTAAATGCTGCTGATAACAGTGGTGCGCGTAGCATGATGTGCATCAAAGTATTGGGTGGCTCGCATCGTCGTTATGCACGTGTTGGTGATGTGATTAAAGTAAGTATTAAAGATGCGATACCTCGCGGTAAAGTAAAAAAAGGTGAAGTTTATAACGCAGTTGTAGTACGCACTAGAAAAGGTGTGCGTCGTGCAGATGGCTCAACGATACGCTTTGATACCAACGCTGCGGTTATTTTAAACGCAAACTTACAGCCAGTAGGTACACGTATTTTTGGCCCGGTAACACGTGAATTACGTAATGAAAAATTCATGAAAATTGTTTCACTGGCACCAGAAGTATTGTAATTCCAGAAGTATTGTTTAGATTATATCAAACGAGCTAACACCAGATATCGGTTGGATAGAAGAGTATGAAACGTATTAAAAAAGGTGATCAGGTCATCGTTATTACCGGAAAGGATAAAGGTCGTCAAGGTACAGTATTAAATGTAGCTGATGACAGTGTTCTTGTTGAAGCTATAAATTTGGCTAAGAAACACACTAAGGCAAATCCTATGGGAGGCGTTGAAGGTGGTATCGTTGATAAGGCAATGCCATTGAATATCTCAAATGTGATGCTGTTTAACCCAATGACCAATAAAGGCGATCGAGTTGGTTTTAAAACACTGGAAGACGGTCGTAAAGTACGTTACTTCAAGTCTAACGGCGAAGTCGTAGACGCTTAAGGTAAAGAATAATGTCAAGATTACAAGAATTTTATCGTGGTACAGTGGTTAAGAATTTAATGGCTACTGGTGCTTACAAAAACGTAATGGACGTGCCACGTATTACAAAAATCACCATTAACATGGGTTTGGGTGAAGCAATCGGCGATAAAAAAGTATTAGAGAATGCTTTATCCGATATGGAAAAAATTGCTGGCCAGAAACCGGTAACTACATTGGCGCGTAAATCGGTTGCTTCTTTTAAAGTGCGCGATGGTTACCCAATCGGCTGTAAAGTGACGCTGCGCAGTGAAAGAATGTATGAGTTCCTGGATCGTTTAATCAGTATCTCTATTCCACGTGTTCGAGATTTTCGCGGTTTGAACCCGAAATCATTTGATGGTCGTGGTAACTACAACATGGGCGTTAAAGAACAGATTATTTTCCCTGAAATTGAATATGAAAAAATCGACAAAATTCGCGGCATGGACATTTGTATAACAACAACTGCAAGGGATAACGAAAGTGGCCTGGCATTGTTAAAAGAATTTAATTTTCCCTTCAAAGGCGAAAACAAGCAGGGTAGTAAATAAATATGGCAAAGAAATCTATGATAGCTCGCGAGCACAAGCGTACTCGCCTGGTAGAGCAATATGCTGACAAGCGTGCAAAGTTTAAAGCTGTACTGCTTGATCAAAATGCAAGTTTTGATGAAAAAATGGAAGCACAGCGTCAGTTACAAACATTGCCAAGAGATTCTAGCCGTTCACGTGGTCGTAATCGTTGTCGTATAACCGGACGTCCACACGGTGTATTTCGTAAGTTTGGTTTATGCCGAAATAAATTACGTGAAGCCGCTATGCGTGGCGACATTCCTGGTCTTGTTAAGGCTAGTTGGTAGAGGTATTTCATTATGATGACAGATCCTATAGCAGATATGCTAACACGCGTTCGTAATGCACAAGCTGCATCAAAAGTTGATGTTGCGATGCCATCGTCCAAGTTAAAGCTTTCGATTGCAAAAGTATTACAGGACGAAGGTTATATCGCGGGTTATTCAAGCGATAACGCAGTTAAACCAACTTTAACGGTAGCCCTGAAATATTATGAAGGTCGTCCGGTTATTGATGAACTGAAACGTGTAAGTCGTCCCGGGTTACGTATCTACAAGAATAAAAATGAATTACCAAAGATCTTAAATGGTTTAGGTATTGCCATCGTGTCCACATCTGCGGGTGTGATGAGCGATCGCCAGGCACGCGAATCGGGTCGTGGCGGTGAGATTATCTGCACTGTTTCGTAACAGTCGGATTTTGATAAAAGCATTAATTGATTGCGCTTTACGCAAATATTTTAGAAACATACAAAGCTGTCAGCAGCTTATAAACATAGAGAAAAACAATGTCTCGTATTGCTAAAAAACCTGTCGAACTGGTATCTGGTGTAGAAATTAACATCAGTGGTCAGTCAATTACTGCAAAGGGTAAGCAAGGTACCCTATCACTGGATTTACATGAAGCAGTGAGTGTGAAACAGGATGATGGTGCGCTTACTTTTTCACCGAATGATGATTCAAAAGGCACTATGGCAATGGCCGGAACAATGCGCTCCCTGGTTAATAACATGGTGATTGGTGTTAGCGAAGGTTATACAAAACAATTGCAGTTAGTCGGTGTGGGTTACAGAGCACAAATGCAGGGTAAAGTTCTTGATTTGTCTTTAGGGTTTTCTCACCCGGTTAAATATGCGATACCTGAAGGCATCACTATTGAAACGCCCAGCCAGACCGAAATTAACGTAAAAGGCGCTGACAAACAAAAAGTTGGTCAGGTCTGCGCAGAGATTAGAGCTTATCGTCCACCCGAGCCATATAAAGGTAAAGGTGTCAGGTATTCAGACGAACGTGTGATACGTAAAGAAGCCAAGAAGAAGTAAAAGCGTAAAAAATAACTAACGTAGTTGCAAAGTAAATATAGAGCAAGATTATGATATCTAAAAAAGCAAATAGAATGCGACGTGCGAAAAGAACACGGGCAAAAATAAGTGAGCTGGGTGCGCACCGTTTAACTATTCATCGTACCCCTCGTCACATTTATGCGCAGGTGGTTTCTCCTGATGGCAGCAAAGTGATTGCAGCTGCATCAACAGTACAAAAAGCTATTACAGGCGAAGCAAAATATACCGGTAATACCGATGCAGCGTCATTAGTTGGCAAAGCAATTGCTGAAAAGTCAAAATCTGCAGGCATTACTACTGTAGCATTTGACCGCTCAGGTTTCCGTTATCACGGTCGTGTGAAAGCATTAGCTGATGCCGCGCGTGAAGGTGGATTAGAATTTTAGTCGCCGTTTCATTAAGTAGAACGGTTTTAGAAATGTTTATATAAGCGTTTATATAAGCGGATTAATCATTAAAGATTAAATATAGGGTTTAAGCATGGCACATCAAGATAATTCAGCAAATAAAGATGATTTCATTGAAAAATTAGTTGCTGTTAATCGTGTAGCAAAAGTAGTCAAGGGTGGTCGTCAGTTTGGTTTCACTGCACTAACAGTGGTTGGTGATGGCAATGGCACTATCGGTTTTGGTTACGGCAAAGCGAAAGAAGTACCGCTGGCCATTCAAAAGGCGATGGACAAAGCGCGCAAGAACATGAAACCAATCCCGTTAAAAGGTGATACTCTGCAACACGCTATCACTGGTATACATGGCGCGGCTAACGTGTATATGCAGCCGGCCTCTGATGGTACAGGTATTATTGCCGGTGGTGCGATGCGTGCTGTATTCGAAGCAGTTGGTGTGAAAAATGTACTGGCTAAAATTAATGGTACGCGTAACCCGATAAATGTGGTTCGTGCGACAATTAATGGTCTTTCATCTATGTCATCACCCGAATATATTGCTGCAAAACGCGGTAAGAAAATTGAAGAAATACTAGGTTAACTGGAACTCCAGCTTAATTGAAATCGTAGATTTAGAGATATAGATCCAGGTATATAGGCTCATGGCTAGTAAAGAATTAAAAGTTACGCTTACAAAAAGCACAATCGGTCGTTTAAAGTCACATAAGGCTTGCGCGCGTGGTTTAGGTTTGTTACGTACCCATCACTGTGTCACGGTTAAGGATACTCCTGAAAATCGTGGCATGATTAATAAGATTTATTACATGGTTAACGTTGAGGAAGCGCAATAATGTCTACCAGCATGCAATTAAATACACTTCAACCTGCTCCAGGTAGCAAGAAAGATGCTAAACGTGTTGGTCGCGGTATTGGTTCCGGTACAGGCAAGACCTGTGGGCGTGGTCATAAAGGCCAAAAATCTCGCTCAGGTGGATTCAGTAAAGTAGGTTTTGAAGGTGGTCAAATGCCTTTGCAGCGTCGTCTTCCTAAGGTTGGTTTTGCTTCACGCTCTTTTAAATTAAGTGCAGAAGTCCGTTTAGATGAACTGGTTAAACTCGATGCTGAGACAATTGACCTGGCTGCGTTGATTAAAGCGAACATCGTGCCGGCAAGAACACTAAAAGCAAAAGTAATTGCTTCTGGTGAAATTTCAAAAGCAGTACAGCTTAAAGGTATTAAAGTGACCCCCGGTGCGCGTAAAGCTATTGAAGCTGCTGGCGGTAAAATCGAGGACGTGGCGTAAAGCGTTAACGCTAAGCAATACTATTTAATGGCAACGATTTAATGGCGACGATTTAATGGCAACTGCGGGAAAATTTACTGAATTAAAACAGCGTATCTTATTTGTAATTGGTGCATTGATTGTTTTTAGAATAGGAACTTTTATTCCTGTTCCTGGTATTGACCCAACTGTACTGTCATCACTGTTTGATCAGCAAAAGGGCAGCATCCTCGGTGTATTTAATATGTTTTCCGGTGGTGCATTAGGACGGATGTCTTTGTTTGCATTGGGTATCATGCCTTATATTTCGGCATCGATTATCATGCAGTTATTAGCGGTAACCGTGCCATCACTGGAACAGTTGAAGAAGGAAGGTGAACCAGGACGGCGTAAAATAGCCATGTATACACGCTATTTTACCCTGGTGCTGGCTACTTTTCAGTCAATTGGCATCTCAACTGCACTGCAGAGTCAGTCTATAGGGTCATCGCCACTGGTGATGAATCCCGGTGCTAGTTTTATCTTCACCGCCGCCGTTACCCTGGTAACGGGAACCATGTTCTTAATGTGGTTAGGCGAACAGGTTACGGAACGTGGTATTGGTAATGGTATATCCATTATTATCTTCGCCGGTATTGTTGCTGGTTTGCCGGCAGCTGTTGGCGGCACGCTGGAGCTGGTAAGAACCGGTGAGTTGCATACATTAGCAACCCTGGTACTGTTTGTTTTAGCGATTGCAGTAACAGCGTTTGTTGTTTTCATTGAAAGAGGGCAGCGCCGTATTACGGTTAATTACGCGAAGAAGCAACAGGGACGCCGTTTGTACCAGGCGCAGAGCAGTCATTTGCCATTGAAGCTAAATATGGCGGGTGTTATTCCACCTATCTTTGCTTCCAGTATCATTTTGTTTCCAGCAACAATGGCTAGCTGGACCGGGCAAACTGAAGGTATGGAATGGTTGTCAGATATCGCGGCCAAGATATCACCGGGACAACCGATTTATATACTCCTGTTTGCTATTGCGATTATATTTTTCTGCTTCTTTTACACTGCATTACAGTTTAATGCGCGTGATACAGCAGATAACCTGAAAAAGAGTGGTGCGTTTGTACCGGGTATACGCCCGGGTGAACAAACTGCAAAGTATATTGACAAGGTGATGACACGATTAACCTTTGTTGGTGCGTTATATATAACTTCCGTGTGTTTATTGCCAGAGTTTTTGATTTTGTACTGGAATGTGCCGTTTTACTTTGGCGGTACATCATTGCTGATTATTGTTGTCGTGGTAATGGATTTCATGGCGCAGATACAGTCGCACCTGATGTCGCACCAGTATGACGGCATTATGAAAAAAGCCCATCTTGATGGCTATAAAAGATAACAGAAAGGCAGCCGAATGATAATGGCTGCAGTCGGCTGAAGCTGGCGATACCAAGGTCTTATAAAGTCAGGCTTTATTAAGCCAGGCTTTATATAGTTAGAATAGTTAGAAGTGAGATTAAGAAAATGAAAGTACGTGCATCTGTAAAGAAAATGTGTCGCAACTGTAAAATTGTTAAGCGTAGCGGTGTGGTGCGTGTGATCTGCTCTGACCCTCGACATAAACAACGCCAGGGCTGATAAAGCATCGTTCAGAACCCTGGTTGTTACAACCCTATTGATTTAGGCCCATATTATTAGTAAAATTGCGCGCTTTGTCGCGATAAGACGGAAACCATAATGGCTCGTATTGCAGGTATAAATATTCCACCCAATAAGCACACCGTAATTGGCTTAAGGCACATATACGGCGTGGGGCAGACCCGTGCTCAACAAATTTGCGCAGCAACAGGTATCGCTGAGAACGCAAAAATTGCTGAACTTACAGACGAACAACTGGAATCATTACGTACTGAGGTAGGTAAATATTCTGTTGAAGGCGACTTACGCCGCGAAGTCTCGATGAGTATCAAACGTTTGATGGATTTAGGTTGTTACCGTGGTATCCGTCATCGTCGTGGTTTACCACTGCGTGGTCAACGCACAAAAACAAATGCACGTACACGTAAAGGTCCGCGTCGTCCCATAACGAGATAAGCAGACCCGCTATTTAGATCGGCATAAAGTAAACGATAATTCGTTACCAACAAAATAGATAGAGTATTAACATGGCGAAGCCTGAAACAAAGAAAAAAGTAAAACGTACCGTGGTTGATGGTGTTGCACACGTCTATGCAACATTTAATAACACCATTATTACCATTACAGACCGACAGGGTAATACATTGGCGTGGGCGACTTCGGGTGGCTCTGGTTTCCGTGGTTCTCGCAAGAGCACGCCTTTTGCTGCACAGATAGCAGCTGAACGAGCCGGTACACGTGCCAAAGATTATGGTATGAAAAGTCTTGAAGTTTTGGTTCGCGGCCCCGGCCCCGGACGTGATTCTGCTATTCGCTCATTGAACAACATTGGTTTTAAAATAACCAATATTCAAGATGTCACCCCAATTCCACACAATGGCTGTCGTCCTCCTAAACGACGTCGCGTGTAGTACGAGATAAGATCTGAGAAATTCCTATGGCTAAATATACTGGACCAAAATGTAAACTCAGTCGTCGTGAAGGCGTGGATTTAGAACTTAAATCTGCCTTACGTCCACTTGATAGTAAATGTAAACTTGACCAGGTACCTGGTCAACATGGCGCGCGTCGTACACGTCTGTCCGACTACGCACTGCAGTTACGTGAAAAGCAGAAAGTACGCCGTATTTACGGTGTTCTGGAAAAACAATTCCGAAATTACTACAAAGAGGCTGCGCGTATTAAAGGCTCTACAGGTGAAAACCTGCTGCAACTATTAGAGCGCCGCCTTGATAATGTTGTTTACCGCTCAGGTTTTGGTTCAACTCGTGCCGAAGCAAGACAAATGGTTAATCATAAGTCAATTATGGTTAATAACGTTGTGGTTAATATTCCTTCTTACCAGGTGAAAGCAAACGACGTTATTACTATTCGTGAAAAAGCGAAAAAACAAACACGTATTGCTGATGCAATGAATATGGCTAAAGCAAATGGTATTGTCGACTGGATTACTCTTGACGATTCCAAACTTGAAGCTGTGTATAAAAATGTTCCTGAGCGTGCTGAGTTATCAGCAGACATCAACGAACAGTTAATCGTCGAACTTTATTCCAAGTAGTGGAGCAATTATTACATGTCAGCGACAGATGAACTTCTTACACCACGTACTATTAACGTACAGTCTTATAGCGAAACGCATGCAAAAGTTGCACTGGAGCCGCTTGAACGTGGTTTTGGTCATACGCTAGGTAATGCCTTACGTAGAATTTTATTGTCTTCAATAGAAGGCAGCGCTATTGTCGAGGCTCAAATCGAAGGTGTCGTACATGAGTACAGCACTATCGAAGGTGTACAGGAAGATGTGCTTGAAATCCTGCTAAACCTGAAGGGCGTAGCTTTAATCATGCACACTAATGATGAGCAGACGGTTACCCTGAGTTATACAGGAGCGGGTAAGTCGGGTACGGGTGTTGTTACTGCCGGCGATATTGAAACAGGCCATGACATTGAAATCGTTAACCCTGACCATGTGATTGCGAATGTAAATAGTGACGGTAAGCTGAATATTACCCTTAAAGTGATTAAAGGCCGGGGCTATCAGCCTTCAAATGCGCGCAATGTCGATGCTGAAACAGCTACTATTGGTGTTTTACGCCTGGATGCGTCATTCAGTCCTATTCGCCGGGTTTCATACAATGTTGAAAACGCACGTGTGGCACAAAGTACTGACCTGGATAAATTGATCATTGATTTACAGACCAATGGCACCGTTGATCCTGAAGAAGCAATTCGTACTGCTGCTACAATTTTACAGGCCCAGCTTTCATCGTTTGTTAATTTACAAAGCATGGAAGATGAAGTTGCTGAAGATGAAGAAGCAGATATTGATCCAATTTTATTACGCCCTGTAGACGAGCTTGAATTAACAGTACGTTCTGCAAACTGCCTGAAAGCAGAAAATATATACTATATTGGTGACCTGATTCAACGTACCGAAGTTGAGTTATTAAGAACACCTAACTTAGGTAAAAAATCGTTAACTGAGATTAAAGACGTTCTTGCATCGCATGGATTGTCACTGGGTATTCAGTTAGAAAATTGGCCTCCTGCTTCAATTCGCGAGAAAGAAGAAGCCGCAGCTGCCGTTTAATTAATACGAAAGGTTATAAATCATGCGTCATAATAAATCTGGCCGCAAACTAAATCGAAACAGTAGTCATCGTAAAGCGATGTTTAGCAATATGGCTAATTCACTGTTTGATCATGAAATTATTAAAACCACATTGCCAAAAGCAAAAGAGCTGCGCCGTGTAGCTGAGCCGCTGATTACCCTGGCTAAAAGTGATTCGGTATCAAATCGTCGCTCCGCTTTTTCAAAATTACGTGATAAAGAAATGGTTGGCAAACTGTTTAATGAGTTAGCGCCACGTTATAAAGATCGTCCTGGCGGTTATACACGCATACTGAAATGTGGTTTTCGTTCAGGCGATTCTGCACCAATGGCTTATATCGAGTTAGTTGATCGTCCTGCAGACGCGATTGCGGAAGATTCCGAATAGCGTTAGCCAGTCAGTTTTTAAACATCAAAAACCAGCTTCAGGCTGGTTTTTTTTGAGCTACTTATTTCTAAGCCGAATATTTCATAGCTACGCTGGAAATATTCGGCTTAAGCCCTTCATCAATCTCTGCGGCTTTGATTTTCCGAAGCACGCCATAACGCAATAGTAGGCAAAGTCATTTATCGGACTAAGCTTTTTTATGAGTATTGTTAAACTATTCAAATCACGCAATCAGACTGGCGATCGCTTTGAACAGCTGGTCTCGCCGTATATAAATACTTTATATTCTTTTGCCTTTCGTCTTTGCCAAAGCACTGATGATGCTGAAGAGCTGGTGCAATTACTATTAACGCGTTTATTTCCAAAGTTAGAAGAACTCGAGAAGGTGGAGTCACTTCGTCCCTGGTTAACGCGCTCATTATATAACCTGTATGTCGATAGCTACCGTAAACAACAGCGTACGCTGGCGATCATCAGTCCGGAAGAAATGCCGGTAAATGTGATTTCAACGGACAAAACACCGTATGAAAACATAGAGTTAAGCCATAATCAGCAAGTCATTACAGCAGCCATGCAGCAGTTAAATGAAGAGCAACGTCTGGTTATGATGTTACATGATGCAGAAGGCTATACTCTTGTTGAATTAGCGGATATCCTGCAAACACCGATTGGTACGCTTAAGTCACGTTTACACCGGGGCAGGAACCTGGTGAGAGAACTAACAGAAATGGAACTATTTGACGATTAATCACGTGATAATAGTAAGGGGACAAGATTTAACCAGGACAAGATACAATGAAATGCGAAAAAACACAGAGCTTACTTAACGATTATATTGATGAAACACTTTCAGTTTTACATGCTGAAGTGGTTAATAACCATTGTCATACCTGTGCTGACTGTGCGCGACAGCTTGAGAGCTTACGTTTACAGAAAGAGGCGCTAAAGTCACTGCCTGTACCGCCTGCATCTGACGGTTTTGAAAAACGTGTGTTTGCCACGGCTGCCCAGGATACCCGGGCAGCGCAGAATATTCATAATAATCAAGGCAGTTTTTACCAATTTGCCACGGCTGCAATGATTTCTGCACTGGTGCTGTGGTTAGGTTTATTTAATGATACAAAGACAGGGAATGATGACCTGGAGCTGGTAATTGTCGGAGAAGAAATACGCATAATAAAAGTTGCCATAGATTCAGAGCATGCGCTGGATGCAGTGAACATGCGAGTGGAACTGTCCGATAATCTTGAATTAAAAGGTTTTGGCAACAAGAAACAAATTCACTGGACGACACACTTACGCCAGGGCGTAAACGTAATTTCATTACCGATTGTTGGTATCGCGCAGGGTGAAGGTGATATAACAACACGTATTCAACTCAACGGTAAGGAAAAAGTGATGCGAATAAAAACAGAATACAAGCTGCCTGACAGTGTTCTGTACCAGGGTAGCAGGGTTCTGCAGGGATAGTTATTATGGATATATTAATCAAAAAACGATTTATTTTGCCATGTTGCGTAGTGTGCATGTGCTCACCTTCTGTGTTGCTGGCCTCGCCTGATGATTTGAATGAAATAACGATTCGTGTCATCGAGGCTGATGACCTTATTATCGATGCGCATAATCTGGAGTTGCCTGTTTTTGGAAATGATAATGACCATGATAAGCATGACAAGGATGAGTCTACTGGTGAAAACAGGGACGGTGATAGTGATGATGATAAGGATGATATCGAAGAACAGGGTGAGCCTGACGAGAGCGATGAGCCGGATGAGCAAGACGAATCGGATGAGCACGATGAGCATGATGAGCATGATGAGCCAGACGAACCGGATGAGCCTGATGAGCTAGACGAGCCTGAGCAGCCGGAAGAACCAGATGAGCCTGAGCAGCCAGACGAACCAGACGAACCTGAGCAGCCGGAAGAACCGGACGAGCCTGAAAATGCAGAAGAACCTGAGGAGCATGAAGAGTCAGAATCGTAATAAATCTCACAGCCAGCGGACGGCTAATATCTGCCCTTACACCTTAAGCCTTAAGCCTTTAATGCAGTGCAGCTGATGGTCGGGATGTAGTTCAGAGGGAGCATGTGCAATAATTAGCACTTATGACTGTTAAGTGCAAAAAACGTGTTTGCTCTGGTTTTTCGATTGTATTGACTAGCATATTGGTTTGCCTATTGGTCTGTAGCCAGGTTTATGCTGAGCCTGTGCCCGTCTCTGCCCCAATATCACAGTTAGAGCAGGAAAAGGAATTATCAGGGAACCTGTCTCTTGCCAGCAAGCAATATAAACAGGGTGAATACGCACAGGCAAAAGTCTATTATGAGCGCGCATTAAATCAGGCGCAGCAGCAGGGTAAGCCAACAAACACGATTTATTACAATCTTGGTTCAGTTTGTTACCAGTTAAAGCAATACGATCAAAGTAAACTGTATTTTGAAAAGCTGCTTAACCATAATAAGCTGAAAGCCGTTGCCTACTATAATCTTGCCTTAATAGAAAACAAGCAGGGCAATAAAAAATCCACAATTGATTATTTACATCAAAGTAGAAAAGTTTCAACGGACCCGCAGTTATCAAAACTGGTTGATCAACAGTTACTGAAATTAATCAATCAGAAGCCACAAAGAACGAAAACAGTCACTTATAAAGACTGGCACGCCTATCTCTACCTTAGCCCCGGTTATGACTCAAATATAAGGTTCGCACCAGCAGATATCGCTTCTAATGAATCCGGAAGTTTTTTACAGTTCTACGGCCTGTTTGATAAGCGCATAGCCGGCAAAGGTAACGGGATAAAAGATCCGGCCTTATTAATCACCACATCAGTCTTTTTATCCAACTATTTTTCAACTGACTTTAATGACTACAATATATTCGATATAGGCCTGCGTTATTTATTACCGGTAAATAAGTGGCGAAATAGCATTGAATTAAATATAAAAAAATCCACCTATGGCCATAGTGATTATTTAGGCTATTACGTGGCAACGTTTAAGACGCGGCGCAGGTTTTCCGGCGGCAATACACTAAGGTTGCGTTATCGATATGAACAGATAAACAGTCTGCAGCCGCGCTATGATTATCTTGAGGGTTACCGGCAGAAACTAAGGCTGGGTTATCAGTTTAAATGGCCGAGTGATTTGGTGGATATCTGGTACGAGCTGGAATTAAACGACAGGGAAAACCTGAAGACAAACACGCTGGACCTCAATTATTCACCAACAAGAAATACCTTCCGCGTGCGTTATGAGAAAAAAATCAACGCGACAAACCGGGTGTATGGCGAGCTGGAGTATCGACACAGTGATTACGATCCAACCCCTACCCAGGACAGGTTGGATAAGCGCTCAGGTTACCTGTTGGCTTACGTAAACGATATAGCAAAAGACTGGCAATTGCTGGCTCGATGGGGCTTCAGAAGCAACCGCTCAACAGAACCTGTTTTTTCTTATGACCGACATGTGGTATTGCTGACCTTAAGAAAGTCATTCTAGGGAAATCCCTGAAACAGCTCGACCAGAGTTCCGTGAGTCCGGCAAAAAATAAACACAACAACAATTCACCACAGAGGGCACAGAGAAAAGCTTTGTCTTGTTTACAACGCCGAAGGCGAAGTTAACAAAGTAAAACTCTGTGCCCTCTGTGCCTCTGTGGTGAAATATCTTTTATCAGTGCGGTAGGGTGGGCATGTTTTTTTGCCCACGCGGAAAATAATCGTTGGGCCAGAACGCGTGGGCACAGAAACCGTGCCCACCCTACAGCACTAACAATAAAAAGCTTTTCTCTGCGTCTCTGCGGTAAAACAAGCTTTATCCCGCTTTACGATGCTCCGGGTTTAACATGCGTTTTATGTATTTACCGGTATAGGATTCAGCTACCTGGGCAACTTCTTCCGGCGTACCGGTAGCAATAATCCGGCCGCCTTTATAACCGCCTTCCGGGCCTAAATCGATAATCCAGTCTGCCATTTTTATAACGTCGAGATTGTGTTCAATAACGATGACGGTATTGCCGTGATCACGCAGCCGTATCAGAACATCGAGTAACTGCTGTACATCATAAAAATGCAGGCCGGTGGTGGGTTCATCAAGAATGTAGGCGGTTTGCCCGGTATCGCGTTTGGACAGTTCTTTGGATAACTTGATACGCTGTGCTTCGCCACCGGAGAGGGTGGTAGCGCGCTGGCCAAGGGTTATATATCCCAGTCCTACATCCATCAAGGTATGCAATTTTCGATTAAGCACCGGAATGGCATCGAAGAAAACCAGTGCATCCTCAATGGTCATTTCCAGTACCTGGTGAATATTTTTGCCCTTGTATTTTATTTCTAGCGTTTCACGGTTGTAACGTTGTGATTTACAGACATCACATTCCACGTATACATCAGGAAGAAAATGCATTTCGACCTTAATCACACCGTCGCCCTGGCAGGCTTCGCAGCGGCCGCCCTTAACATTAAAACTAAAACGTCCGGGTTTGTAACCGCGAGAACGTGACTCCTGTGTTGCGGAAAAAAGTTCGCGTATCGGTGTGAACAGGCCGGTATAGGTTGCCGGGTTAGAACGTGGCGTACGACCGATAGGCGACTGGTCAATATCAACCACTTTATCGAAATGTTCGATGCCTGCAAAAGACTGATGAGCCGCGGCTGACATTGAATTTTTATTAATGGCTTTGGCCAGAATCGGGTACAGCGTATCATTGATCAGCGTTGATTTTCCCGAACCGGAAACACCGGTGATACAGGTAAATAGTCCCACCGGAATATCGACATCAACATCCTGTAAATTATTACCGCTGGCACCTTTAATACTAAACACATCAGCACTGCGTTCGGTACGCTTTTTTGGCACTTCAATCTTTTTCACGCCGGCCAGGTACTGCCCTGTTAGTGATTCCTTACACTTCATAATTTCCTGCGGTGTACCCGATGCGATTATCTCGCCGCCATGTACGCCAGCCCCCGGGCCGATGTCAATTACATGATCAGCGCATAAAATGGCATCTTCATCATGCTCCACCACGATCACCGTGTTGCCTATATCGCGCAGGTGATTCAGGGTATGTATCAGGCGGTCGTTATCGCGCTGGTGTAACCCGATGGAGGGTTCATCAAGTATATACATTACCCCGACCAGGCCGGCACCAATTTGACTGGCCAGGCGGATACGTTGAGCTTCACCACCCGATAGTGTGTCAGAGCCACGATCCAGGGTGAGGTAATCGAGACCCACGTTCACCAGGAAATTTAACCGTGAAGAAATCTCGCGGTTAATTTTTTCTGCAATTTCACCGCGATGACCGCTTAACTGCAGTGAGTCAAAAAAATCAAATGAATGCTGTATTGGCATCGCGGTTAATTCAGCCAGTGTTTTGTCCTGTACAAAGACATTGCGCGCGGCCTCATTCAAACGCGTGCCGTGACATGCAGGGCAGGGCTGTATAGAAAGAAACTTTGCCAGCTCTTCACGCACCAGGTTCGATTCCGTTTCGCGGTAACGCCGCTCCATGGTGTGTAATACCCCTTCAAAAGCATGTGTGCGTTGTTTGCCACGACGGCCAGCGTGTCCCGGGTAATTGAAAACGATTTTCTCTTTTGCGCTGCCATACAATAATATCTGCTGAATAGTGTCAGTTAATTCTTTAAAAGGAATATCAACAGCGAAATCAAAATGTTTGGCTAAAGACTGAATGATGCTGAAATAATACGCATTGCGGCGGTCCCAGCCGCGAATGGCACCACCGGCAAGACTTAAATGTGCACTGATAACACGTTCCGGGTCGAAGAAATTGTTATGGCCAAGACCTTCACACTCGGGGCAGGCACCGGCCGGGTTGTTGAACGAAAACAACCGCGGTTCCAGTTCCTGCAGGCTATAACCGCAATGTGGACAGGCAAATTTGGCCGAGAAAATCAACTCGGCATTATTCTCGGCCTCATCCCCCATCCAGGCAATGGTGGCAACATCATTTGCCAGCAACAATGCGGTTTCGAATGATTCAGCAAGCCGGGTTTTGATGTCTTCTCTGACTTTAAAACGGTCAACCACAACTTCAATGGTGTGCTTCTTTTTGGCATCAAGCTCGGGTATTTCATCAAGCTCAAACACGACACCATCAACACGAACCCGGATAAACCCCTGCTGCTTAAAGTCGGCAAATAAATTGAGGTGTTCGCCCTTACGGTCACGAATCACCGGCGCTAACAGCATTAACTTACTGCCTTCCGGTAAAGCCAGCACCTGGTCAACCATCTGGCTGATGGTCTGCGCCTGTAATTCACTGCCATGCTCCGGGCAGCGTGGTGTGCCGGCACGGGCAAACAGCAAACGCAGGTAATCATAAATCTCGGTAATGGTACCCACGGTAGAACGTGGATTATGCGAGGTGGTTTTCTGCTCGATAGAAATTGCCGGTGACAGGCCTTCTATGGTATCCACATCCGGTTTTTCCATCATCGACAGGAACTGGCGTGCATAAGTCGACAGGGACTGCACATAACGCCGCTGGCCCTCAGCAAAAATGGTGTCAAAGGCCAGCGACGACTTGCCCGAGCCGGACAAACCGGTAATCACAATCAACTTGTCGCGCGGAATATCACAATCAATATTTTTAAGGTTATGGGTGCGCGCACCTCGAATCTGAATGGTATCCATAAAACATACAACGTAAAAATTTGGCAATCTGCTAGAATGCCGTCTTTTAGCCTTTTCAGCAATAGCTACCCCTGTTTATTTTTCTCTATGTCTTCAGCTTTTTCAAATAACCTGGCTTCACAGGAGCGCCGCGCTGCTGTTTCGCTGGCAATGATTTATGCTTTCCGCATGCTGGGTCTGTTTATGATTTTGCCGGTATTTGCCCTGTACAGTGATAAGTTGCCCGGCGCCACACCATTGCTTATGGGTATTGCGCTGGGGGTTTATGGCCTGACGCAGGCGATTTTGCAAATCCCGTTTGCTATGTGGTCGGATAAAATCGGGCGTAAGCCCGTGTTATATATCGGTTTATTGCTTTTTGCTGCAGGCTCAATGGTGGCCGGCTCAGCGCAATCAATTGAAGGCATCATTTTCGGGCGTGCATTACAGGGCGCGGGGGCAATTGCCGCTACCTTAATGGCGCTGGCAGCCGATTTATCGCGTGAAGAACACCGCATGAAAATGATGGCATTGATCGGTGCCAGTATCGGTGCATCCTTTGCCCTGTCGATGGTACTGGGTCCAATGGTCAATGCCTGGGTAGGCATCAGTGGCATTTTCTACGGCACAGCGGGTCTGGCTCTGATTGGCATATTGATCCTGTATTTTATCGTTCCCGATCCCCTGCACAGCCACTTTCATCGCGATGCCCAGCTGAAAACCAGCAGCCTTGCTGATGTCTTTAAAGACAAACAACTATTAAGGCTGGACGCCGGTATTTTTATTTTGCATTTTGTGCTGATGAGCCTGTTCCTGGTCATGCCGTTGTTATTACGTGATTTAGTCGAATTGCCCGCTGAAAAACACTGGCAGGTCTATCTTCCGGTATTTGCCGTGTCGCTAATCCTTATGGTGCCGTTTATTATCATCGCAGAGCGCAAACAGGCGATGAAACCGGTATTTATCGGTGCCATCATCGTGACGATTGTGGCCACACTGGGTTTCCTGGGCAGTAGCTCAAGTACCATATTTATTCTTAGCCTGGTGCTGTTTTTTGCCGGCTTCAATCTGCTGGAAGCATCCCTGCCTTCGTTAATTTCCAAAACAGCGGATGCCACGCAAAAAGGCACCGCCATGGGCGTGTATTCCAGCAGCCAGTTTTTTGGTGCATTTGCAGGCGGCACAGTTGGCGGTTATGCGCATCAAACATGGGGCGTTCAAGGCGTCTATTACGCCGTGCTGCTGGCATTAGTATTCTGGCTGTTGCTGGCAATCAGCATGAAGAAACCGTCATTTTTAAGCACTTACCTGTTAAATGTGGACGATGTCAGTGTTGAACAGTTGCTGGCGGTTGATGGCGTTGTAGAAGCCACTATTATTGATGATGATAATGAGTCCGGCCTGATTGCCTATTTAAAAGTCAAAAAACGTATCCTTGATGAAGAAAAATTGTTATCTTTAGCAGTCAGCGATTCGTAAAATCATAGTAATAAATAAAAGTAATATCTGGATGGTGAAAACATGGCTCAAAGCGGCATAAATAAAGTAATTTTAATTGGTAACCTGGGAAAAGATCCTGAAGTCAAATACATGCCAAGTGGTGATGCAGTAGCAAATATCACACTGGCGACCTCAGATACATGGAATGATAAAAGTAGCGGTGAAAAGAAAGAAAAAACCGAATGGCACCGTGTCGTGTTCTTTGGCAAGCTGGCAGAAATAGTCGGCCAGTACCTGAAAAAAGGCTCAAAAGTCTATGTCGAAGGACAACTGCAAACCCGCAAATGGCAGGGGCAGGACGGGCAGGACAGGTATACCACAGAAGTAGTCGTTAGAGGTTTCAACGGCACTATGCAGATGCTGGATGGTCGTAGTGGTGGTGAAAGTGGTTTTGCTCCAGCGCAGCAGTCAGCGCCCGCACAGCCAGCTGCTGCACGACCAGCGGCGCAACCTGCACCGGCGATGGTTGATGATGGTTTTGATGATGATATTCCGTTTTAGGAGTTACCTCGTCATTCCGGCACGTTTCTAGCCGGAATCTATGGATGAAGAAAGGCGCTTTTTAAAGCGCCTTTTTTAATGCTGCAGCCACAGTTTATATCAAAATATTACAGTAAATCATCAAGCGGACTTTTAATATTGTCATGATTCTTTTGCATCACGTGCGTGTAAATTTCTGTGGTTTTAACATCGTTATGCCCTAACAATACCTGTAACACTCGAACCCCGTTAGAACGAATCATCGAAAAACAAAGACACCCATTGATACAAGAAAAACAAAGACACCCATTGATACAATACGCTACAAGCATGAATTCATTTCAAGCTATTCATTAATTTCTGATAATTCCCGCTTAATAGACGCTGATTATTCAGCAAAGCGGCTTGTTGAGCAGCGCAGCGATAAATAAATTAAATCCAGGCAATAGAAATCCCTGAACTGTTTTTTTTCAAGCTCACTTTGTTTTTTGTAGAGAAGGGATTAACCGCTGGAGAATAATCTTTCACACTGGCTAAT
>Ga0164313_10001025_pt1 | contig 24046 bp, 19 predicted proteins | sample GuaBasSedimGuay4_FD_113735 | JGI IMG/M metagenome (GOLD analysis project Ga0164313, IMG submission 113735) | Subseafloor sediment microbial communities from Guaymas Basin, Gulf of California, Mexico - Guay4, Core 4569-4, 0-3 cm | ecosystem: Environmental > Aquatic > Marine > Hydrothermal vents... | reverse complement strand
CGCCGGCGGAAAGAAAGGGATGACCGAAACCGAGAATCCTGTCATCGATGCGTTCTGTCACCGTGCCCGCTGCGAAGAGTTTTGCATCGCCATTGACGAGCAATACGGCCATCACTTCGCCAGGATCGAGATTGCCTGCTGACGGATTGAGCGAGGTCGCACCGCCGGCGGCCTGGACCCTAACGCCCAGCGTCTTGCCCAGTGCCTCGACCGCGCTTGTGCTGAAGCCCTCGGCAGCCCAGACCAGCGGCGTCATCGTCGAGCGTGCGTCGGCCGGACGCTGGTCATCGGCCAGCATGCGCATTTCGGCGATCGGCCGGATGCCGGCGATCGGGTCCTTTGCAAATCCCCACGTGGACATGACCGCGCCGATCAGCTCGCCATCGATGTAGACCGGGCTGCCGCTCATGCCCTGCTGCACGCCGGAGTGTTCCAGGCCGGCACCACTCAGACGCGCCAGGATCGTCGTGCCGGTCGAGCCCATGCCCTTCACGCTGCCGAGGATCTCCACTTCAAAGCGCTCGGGCTCGGTGCCCTTGAAGACGCTCAACCCCCAGCCTGTTGCGCCAACCGCCGGCATGTCCTGCGCGATGGCCGGGACATGCAGAAGCAGGAGCAGACACAAGACCCCCGCTCGCCATGCGATGCGGGGGCCCTGGAAAAAACACGAGCTTGCGCGGTGCGCCAAATCAGCCCTCGATTTCGCGAGTCTCGATCTCGACCTTCTCGATCTTGATCTCGGTTGTCGGCTTGTCGTTGGGGCCGACCTCCGTGCCACCGATCTTCTTGATGATATCCATGCCCTCGATGACCTCACCATAGATGGTGTGCTTGTCGTTGAGGTGCGGCGTCGGTGCCAGCGTGATGAAGAACTGCGAACCGTTGGTCTTCGGTCCGGAGTTGGCCATGGCCAGCAGGAACGGGCGATCAAAACGCAGCTCGGGCGAGAACTCGTCCTCGAAAGGCACGCCCCAGAAGCTCTTGCCGCCATAGCCGCTGCCGGTGGGATCGCCGCCCTGGATCATGAAGCCGTCGATCACGCGATGGAAGATGATGCCCTCGTAGTAACCCTTCTTGGCCAGCTTCTCGAGATTCTCGCAGGCCTTGGGCGCGGCCTCGGGGAAGAGACGGAAGGTGATCGTCCCTTCGGTCGTCGTCATCACGGCTACTTTCACTTCCATCGTCTCCTTCGCGGGTGATTCTGCTTCGCCTTCGGCCTGGGCACAGGCGGTGCTGCCGAGGGCGATCATGCCGGCCATGGCCAGCGCAAACAAACGGTTGGTCATCGGAACAGCCTCCGCGGGCTCTGGGTTCGGGCCTCAGACCGTGGGCTTCGAACGGGTCGATGGTCGAAACGGGTCTGGCGGGCAAACTAGGGCACGGTGGGGATGGGTGCAAGCATCTGAATGGCCGTAGCTCCCCGCCCCCGTCTCCGGTCGAGATGACCTCCGTCTGGGCACTTCGAAGACCGTTCAGGTCACGCTCTGGAGCTGGGGGGTCAGTTGCGCAGGAAGCTGGACTTCAGGGTGCCCATGCTCGACCCCTCGACAGGCACAGGACCGAGGTAGATCGGTACATAGTCCACAGTCAGCCCGTTCCCGGTGGGATCGTCTGGTGCGTGGTGAATCCATTCTTCGATCTGGTCCAGATCTGATGTGCCCCACCAGTTCGAGGAGAGGTCGATTGTCCGGGGATCAAACTGGCTACCACCCGCGTACACCGAGAGAGCCCCGGCATTCAGGATATGGTTACCAAACATGTCGACGAGATTCGGCGCACCGAAGTGCAGGGTCTCTAGGCTTCCGCCCGCGAACAGCACGTCGCGTGCGATGATCGACCCTAGGACGAAGGCGTTGTACTGCATCGTACCGTCGAGGGTGCAGGTGTAGATCGATGCGGCCGTTCCATCGCTAATATAAATCCCGACAAACGACGTATCCCTGATCGTCGTGTCATGTACCAACATTTGCCCCCCCAACGCGGTGGCAACACCAATCCTACCACCCGTGATCTGGCAGTTGCTCACCTCGCTGTTTGGATTCTGAATCTGGACCGCCTGGTCAACCTGATCTACAAACGTGCAGTCGGCAATGTACACGTCGCGGGCTCCAAATCCGCTGTACACGGTCATTCCCTGGATATTCCCCTCGAACAAACAACCTGTAATCTCGAATCGGCCCGAACCAAACTGCGAAACTCCCAAGTAGTTCCCCACGAACCGGCAATTCCGAATTGTTGGCGCAAAATCAGCATCGAAGACCGCCTGCGACAGGTTCTTCAAGGTCAGGTTCTCGAAGACAACACCACTCGTGCCTGAGGCGTTGCCAAGACCCTGCACTCCGTCATCCCGCAGCACGGGAGGAGGCGTAGCAGGCCCAACTTGTACTGCGTCTCGGTCATCTCCGATCACCGTTACATTTGGAGCCCAGACTATGCCCATGGCCTCGAACGCATACACGCCCGAAGGATTCGTCCACTGCGGCTCCGTGTACTCCCCCGGAGCCACCGAAACCGTATCCCCATCCTGTGCCGTACCCATCCCGTCAAAGAGTGACGTGTAGTCTCCGGACCCGTCGGCAGCGACTCGGATGGTGGCGGCCACGGCAGCATCTGGCCCCGCGACGATGAAGAGGCTGACCACGAGCGCAATTACCGCGCACGTGGCAGCGTGAGGACTGAGTCTGTCGTTCACAAACGTCTCCTCGTCTGACTCCGCACCGCCCCAGGGAAGACAAGCCTCCCTGGGGTAGCCGGGAGCAATATCAGCGGACCAAGGCCACCCGCTTCTGCGAGGTCCCCTGCGGTGTCCGCAGACGAATAAAGTATACCCCACTGGCAACGCGGGGGATTCTGTGACTCCAAACAATCCCAGCCAAGAACAAGACCGCCGGCCCAAACTGGACCGGCGGCTGAAATGGCGCGCCCGGGAGGATTCGAACCCCCAACCTCCTGATCCGTAGTCAAGCGCTCTATCCAATTGAGCTACGGGCGCAATTCGTTTTGTCTTGCCCGTCCTGCTCGGCGGGCTTCCCGGGGGCCACCCCCGGTTCAGATGTGGCGGAGAGGGAGGGATTCGAACCCTCGGTGCCGCTTAAACGACACATACGCTTAGCAGGCGCACGCCTTCAGCCACTCGGCCACCTCTCCGTGGCAAGGCAGGCAAGCTAGCACCGGGGTCCGGGGGTGTCAAGACGACCAGATGAGGCTCAATTGCCGCCCTTGAGCTTGCCCCACAGGTCCTTGACCGCGTCCTCCACGGCGTCGCCGATCTCCTCGCGGCCCCGCTGCTCGGCCCGGTCCTTGAGAGCGTCGAAATCGATGCCGACCTTCGGCTTCGCTGCGGGTCCGGTGACCTTCACCGAAAACGGTAGATTGCCGTCTTCGTCACGCAGGAGATCGACCACCGGTTGCAGCGACCCGACATCCGGCGTGGCCTGCGGCGGCAGCAGCACATCGAGGCGGTAGTCGCAGCGTCCATCGAGCGACACCTTCCCGTCGGCGCGCACTCTCGTGTCGCCTTCGATCAGCAGGCGGTCGAAGTACACCTGGCCCGCTTCGACACGCAGCTGCGCATCGAGCGCGGAGAAAGCCAGCCGCTGCCACTTGGGCGCATACTCGCCCATGAACTTGCTGATCTCGGTACCGAGCACTGGTTCGGTCTGCAGAGCGCCGGCCGCCGCGACCAGGGAAATCTCACCAGACAGCGCGCGCATCGCCGCCTCCGGATCACTGGAGAGCGGTCCCTCGAAACTGAAGTCGCCGGAGAAATCGGTCTGCAGAGCACCCGCGAGTTTCGGGGCATCGGGTGCGAGCAAAACCGCTGCAGGCACATTGGCCACCTGCACCTTGGCATCGAAGACCGGCGGCTCCTGCCTGTAGTCGACATCGGCCACCGCGTCGATGCGGCCTGCACCCAGTGCCGCGCGGACCGAGCTCACGTTGAGCTGCTGCCCTTCGAGCTTCGCGTGACCAGTGACTCCCGTGAGACGGTGCCCGCTCACGCGGACCTCGTCGGCGGAGAACTCCAGGTTGGCAGCGAGATCGGCTGGCGGCGTCCACATTTCCTCTGCTGCGCGGGCTTCGCCCACGAACCAGCTAGCGCGCGCAGTCTCCAGCGGTGGCGCGAGATGAGCCTGGAGTTCATCGAGGTCCAGCAAGCGTGCGTGTACCTGCCCATTGACCCGCGTCAGCTCCTCACCCAACGCGATGTCCAGGCGCGGAGTGAGATCCACACCAGGTCCGCTCAGGTCACCTGCAGTCCAGGCGATGTTTATTGCGTCGCCGCTCAGCTGCAGATCCGAAAGCACGAAGTCGGCCTCGATGTCGACCGGTCGCAGGGTCAAGGTGGCTGCGGTAGCCGACCACGCCAGGCGCGGTTCTGCATCCGGTGCAGACGGGATATCCATGCCAAGCTGCAGCTGCAGCTCACCGGCCACCTGCGGCCATTCGTCGGGCCCGGTCGCATCTTCACCGGCGAGCGGCGCCAACTGTGGCCACATCGCGGCGGCGAGATCACGTGCGGCGGCAGTGTTGAGCCCGCCCGACAGGTCCAACCGCGCGTCATTGTCCGTGAGTGGCTGCGCCGTATAGCTGCCCGAGAGCGTTCCTGCCGGCGTGGCGATCTGCATCGACTTCAACTGCAGGTTGCCCGCGCTGAAGCTGATGTCAGCGTCCACGCGCGCCAGGTCTTCGCGGCCCAGGATGCGACCGCCGAGCCCTTCGATGCGCCCGGTCAACTGCACCAGTTCCGCCTGCTCTTCAGGTGTAGCTTCGGGGTCGATCGGGCCTTTGAAACTCAGCTCACCCGTAAAGCTGCCCGCGAAGTCACCGAAGTCTGACGGGTCGACACCCTCCGGCCACTCGATCTCGCCGCGGCGTGGCTCGAACCACTCGCGCGAGAGTGCGGCCACATCGGCCTGCAGATCCAGGCGCGCATCCACGGATGTCAGTTCAGCGGTGGTCCAGCTGATATCGCCTTTGCCATCCAGGCCAGGCAGGCCAAGTTCTTCGAGATGCAGCGAACCCTGCGAACCGTCGGCGGCAAATTCACTGTCGAGTTTCCAGTGCAGGCCGCGCACGGTTTCGGCCGGCAGGTCCGGGGCCTTGAAGACCACGGAATCGAGCTGACCGTTGGCCGACGCCTCACCATTAGCACCATCGATGTGCAGTGCGCTCAGGTTGCTCAGCCCGTGCAGTACGATCCTGCTTCCATCGGGCTGGTTGATTTCGATGTACGCGTCCTCGACCGAGACCGCCGCGAGTGCAATCGAGACGGCGGGCGCCGCGCTGCTGCCTCCGGCCTGCGTGCCCGCACCAGTGCCTGATGCGTCGGAGTCCGTGTCGGCGGCTGCCGGCGTGAGCACGACATGCGGCCGCTTCAATGTGACCTCGCCGGCCTCGAAGCGCCCCGAAAAGAGCGGCTTGAGGCTGGCCTGCACCACTGCTTCCTCGAGGTCGAGTTCCAGCCCCGACCACTCCGGCCGATTCTGCGGATCCCGTACCTGCAGGCCCGAAAGGCGTAGCCCGAGCGGGACAACGCTCACCCCCACCGACTCGGCCGTGGCCACCAGGCCGGTCTCTGCCTCCAGCCGGTCAAAGGCGATCTGTTGCCAGCGCTCCGCCGGCACGAGCACCGGGATCAGAACAAGGGCCAATACGAAAAGGGCTGCGAGCGCGAGTACGACGCGCAGCACGATCTTCCGGCGTGAACGAGTGGCGCTCAATGGCACCCTCCCCTTTGGAATTGATTCAGCGTCGACTGGCTGCGACGAGCCTGCCGCCACCGACCACGATCGAATCGCGGTCCAGGACCACGGCCTGGCCCGGCGCGGGTGCACGGTCGCATTCCGCCAGATCGATGCAGGGCAAGCCTCGGGCCGGATCCTGGCCCAGACCAGCCACGGAGATCCCGTGCATCCTGGAACGGGTCCGGCAGACCAGACCGGCGGCGCCTCGCATCGGATCGCGGTCCACCCATTCGTCGACGATCAGGCGGTCGCGTGCAAGATCTTCCTCGCCACCGACCACGACGCGGTTCTGCCCGGCATCAAGTTCCACCACCACGCGGACCGGCCCACCGCCCAGGCCGAGACCTCGGCGCTGGCCAGGCGTGAAGAAAGCCACGCCCGCGTGCGTCCCCAGGACCTGGCCCTGGAGGTCCGTGATCTGACCCTCCCGAGCGTCCGCAGCGAGCATGCGTGAACGGTCGCCATCGGGTACGAAACAGAGTTCCTGGCTGTCGGGAACGCCGGCCGCGGGCAGGCCCCGTTCGCGTGCGATCGCGCGCACCTCGTCCTTGGTCAGTTCGCCGAGCGGCAACACCATCCGCGCAAGGCGGTCGGTACCCAGCCGGTACAGGAAATAGGACTGGTCCTTGTCGTGATCGACACCACGCGCCACGAAGACCTCGCCAGCGAAACTGACCCGGCGCGCGTAGTGGCCCGTAGCGACGACGTCAGCACCGATCTTCTGTGCAAAGTCGAGCAGGGCGGGAAAGCGCACGCGTGCGTTGCAACGCACACAGGGGCTGGGCGTGCGACCGGCCGCGTACTCGGACCGGTAATCGTCGATGACTTCAGCGTGGAAACCGGGCGATGCGTCGAGCACTGCATGGTGCATCCCGAGTTCCGCACTCAGCGCGGCAGCGGCCTCGATGGCTTCCTGGCTGCAGCAACTGCCGGCGGCGGCCTCCGGGTTGATCGGCAAATCATCAAGGCAGAAATTGCGTGTGGTGACGGCAGTAACTTCGCAGCCAGCATCGACCAGAAGCAGGGCGGCCACTGCGCTGTCGACACCACCCGAAAGTCCGATCACGACCTTCGTTCCGGCCGCAGGCAAGGCACCGAGAAACTCTGCCCCTGTGCGCATCGATCCTCCGCGGGTCGCGGTCAGCGGCCCTCTATCTCGGGCATCTCAGCCGTCATCATCTGGCGGATGATCTCGATGTTGTCGGCGCTGCGCCGGCCGACGTCCGAGTCGGGATCAAGGGCCGCGGCGGCCTCCCACTCGTGGATGGCCTCGCGGTAGATCTCCGCATCGGCAAAGGCGATGGCCATGTTGTAGTGCGCGAGTTGGGACGTCGGGTCTGCTCTCAGGGCATCCTGGAAGTAGCCGATGGCCTTCTCGTACTGGCGCTTCTGGAAGTAGACTCCGCCGACATTGCAGAGCGTGCGTGCATCGTCCGGGCTGATCGCGAGCGCGGACTCGTAGGCGTCAAGGGCCTCATTGAGCTTGCCGAGTTCGTCGAGCGCACTGCCCATGTTCACATATGCACCAACGATCTGGTCATCGATGGCGATGGCGGCATTGTAGGCTTCGATGGCGGCATCGAGCTGGCCAAGGTCGAACAGGACGTTGCCGAGCTGATACTGCACAGCGGCATCCTGCGGGCGCTGCGTGGCCAGGCCAGCCAGTATCGAATGGCGGGCGTTGTCGTCGGCCGCGGCGTCCAGTTGCGCCTGCTCCGCCACGGGCAAGTCGCCGGGTTCGGCAGCAGCCAGCAGCGGTGCCGCAACAAGGGCACAAAGCACGAGGGCACAGAGCACGAGGGCTGATGTCAGTTGCTTGATCAAGATCCGATACCTCCGGATGACTTTCCTTGCACGCCTGCGATCAGTACCAGCGTTCTCCGCCGGCAATACTGACCGCGATGGTCCATAGGGATTCGGCGACACCGATGTTGCCATGGTCGCCCACCTGCGAATAGCCGATCGAATAATCGATGCGCGACAGTCCGCCCAGCAGGGCCAGGCCGCTACCCAGGGTCACACCCCATTCGGTCAGGTCCTCACCCTGCACCTTGTAATGCCAGTCGCGCATATAGAAACCGAGCCGGACCGGCATAGTGTAACGCAATCCGACGCGGACCGACTCCCTCTCCAGGCCCAGGCGCAGCGTCCGCTCGTCGTTCATATCGAGCGCTTCGCCTGCCGGATCGAAGTTTCCATCACTGTCGTAAGTGAAAGTGCGGCCCTTGTAGGCCGACCACTCCTCGAAGGTAAAATCTGCGCCAATACTGAACCTGGCCGGCAGCTGCAGGCGCGCGCCCATGCCGAACCGCTGTGGCATGGTGTCCGTGCGAGTGGCTGGCTCATCCAGGGGATCGCTCAGCGTGGCCTGTACGATATCGACATCGGCCTCGTACTCGGGCATCCAGTAGCCGGCGATGCTCAGCGGTCCGACATCATGCAGGGCCAGCGAAAGCTCTGGCGTCCAGCCGCTGTAGGTGTCATCGCGGATCTCGCGCTGCACAAAGCTGATGATGTTTCCGTCCGTGGCCCGCTCACCGATGTCGTACCGGATCCGCACGGCACCACCCTTGAAGTGCATACCCGCGCCTACACCGAGCAAGCCATCAAAGAAGCGATAGCCGACCTGCAAGGGAACATCGAACTGCGTACCCTCGCGCTCGATGATCTCGCGGTACTCCACGTCAGGATCGGGTGTAGCGTTCGGGTCCTCCCAGGCGCGGCTCACTGTCCACTGCGTGGCCCGCGTGGCCGAGAAACCGAAGCCCAACCCACCCTGACCGGGCAGTGGCATGCCCATGCGGATGACCGGCACGCTCATGCCAAGGCGGTTGATATCGCCGATGCCCTCCTTCGCATTGACCGCGCTGAAACGCCCGGTCAGGCCGATCGTGACGCGCTCCAGGTCAGCCAGCTGCGTGGCCTGCAACACAGAGGCGTTCATCGAGTCGGTATAGGCCAGGCCCATGCCCGCGCGCCCCTCAATGCGCGCATCGCCGGTCAGCACCTCGCGACCGAAGTAACTGAATCCGAACACCGAATCCGCTGCCGCCGGCGATGCCGTAAGCAGCAGAACGGAGAGAAGAAGAGCCGTGCAGAGCACCGTCATCGTTGCTTGCCTCATTGCCACGAGTCCGCGGGCGGTGTGTAGTTGACCTCGAGCCGGGGCTTGAGGTCGTCGGTGGCATCGAGACCATAGAACACGCCGAGATCCAGATCGAACTGCTCGATCACGAAGGCCAGCAGCAAACCAACCTCCGCCACGGCGGTGCCAGCGGGCAGGTCGTCTGGAACAATCTCGTTGACCTGTCGTTGCACGTACTCGGTCACATCAATGCGGAGTTCGGTGAGCAGGTCCTCCTCATCCGTCTTCGTACCCGGGTCGGGGTTGAATGCCGCCCTGGCATCGATCACCTCGCGGTTGCCCCTGCCCCACGCCTCCAGCACACCGCGCACGTCACCGGCCTCTGACCTTGCCGACTCCCAGGCCCGGATCTGCATGTCGATGATCGCGGCAGCGTTGGTGCCAATACGGGAGAATCCCCTCACCTGCATCGTGAAGTCAGGGCGCACCTGCAGGATCAGGATACCCGAGTTGATCGTGGCATCGACGGGCACGAGATCCGGCCCCAGGTCGAAGTCGATCCACACTCGCTTCTCGAAGTAACTGCCAATCTGCAGGTCACCAGCGCCAGGCAGGTCGCGTTCGAAGTGCGTCAGGTCCTCGAGAACCGAAATCGAGAAGTTGTTCGTTTCCGGCTCGGTCCGGAACCTGAACGACAGAGCCGGGCGGCCGCCAAAGGCATCATTCCAGAGGCGGCTGGTACGCGAGAAATTCTCCCCCCCATAACCGGCGAAGTTGCTATAGAGCGAATCCGGCGCGGCCGGCGCCTCATGGAAGAGCGCAATCCCGTTGTGCGTACCCGCCTCGATCCAGGCCTGGACGCTGTCCGCCGGAAGATTCACTACACCGTCTTCGCCCTTGTTCCAGATCGCGCTCGCGAGTTCGTCCCCGAAGAGTTGGGTGACGTCGCTAGCGAGCAAGTCATCGGGGCTGAGCGGTGCCAGGAGGCCCCAGGCCCGCACGATGCGTGTCACCGCAACGCTGTTGGGCTGCACCATCGGCACGATGTTCAGGGTGAGCGACTCTATGTCCTGCCAGTCGATCGGCAGTCGCGCCTGCACATCCGGGTCGCCCACGTCGAAGCGCAGCAACGGAGTCCCCCGCCACGCGCCGGCCGGCCTGGAACCGATGTACAGAGCCTCGCGATCGATAGCCGGGATCGTATCGAGCGGCGTAAGCACCTCAGCCAGCACCGGGAAAACCGGTGGGAGCTCGATCTTCAGCGAATCCTGGCTGATGTCCGTCGGCAAGCTCGAGCCCACCGCAGACCAGTTGTCGCTGCTGCATCCGGCGGCTACGGCCATCGCGACGGCAATCAGCACGGGCAGAACACGGCGCGTTCGGGACCAGGCAAGGCTCATGGTGTGGGTACTCCGTTTGCGGACGCGCGGCCGGGGGTTCACGGACTTGATCCGCGGCTGCCCCGCGGCACGATTTCGGTGCCCAGGCTCAGGCCACCGTAGCCGGCCTCACGCACGATGTCGATCAGGCGCACCACATCTGCGTGGCGGGCCTCGGCCTCGGCGTTGAGCAGGATACCTCGCCCCGCATCGGCCTCATGCGCCGCGCTGAGTACGCGCAGCAATTCCTCGTCGTCGGCCACGACCTGGCCGCCGAATCGTACCGTGCCGTCGCGCAGCATCGCGACCTCCAGCGGCGCGTTCTCCGGAGTCGCCTCTGAAGCCGCGGCCGTACTCGAGGTCGCCAGTTCCAGCTCCATCTCGCCGGCGCGACGGAAAGTCGAAGTGAGCATGAAGAAGATCAGCAGCAGGAAAAGCACGTCGATCAACGATGTGAGGTTGATCGAGACGCGACGGCGCGGATTCCTCCTGAAGCTGAACTCGCTCATGCATCACCATTGCTATCGCTGACGGGCTTCCAGCCGGCCAGCATGCGGCTGACCCGCTGCTCGATCTCGATCACCAGGTGTTCGGCCCGGGCCGATAGCAGGTTGTAGAAGATCAATGCCGGGATCCCGATTCCCAATCCTGTCGCAGTCGTAACCATGGCCTCGCTGATGCCGGCGCTGAGCACCTGCGGATCGCCCAGCCCCATCGACGCAATGGACGCAAAAGTCTTGATCATGCCGAGAACGGTACCGAGCAGACCGAGCAGCGGCGCGACACCGGCCACGGTCTCCAGCCAGACCAGGTTGCGTTCGAGGTGCGGTGTCTCCTGCCGCCCGGCCTCGAGCACCGCCTCGCGCGCCTGTTCCCAAGGCAACTTCGCCGACTCCAGGCCGACGCGCAGGATGTTTGAAAACACGCCGGGATTGCGTGCGCAGACCTCGATGGCCACCGACAGGTCGCGGTCCGGTCGAGCCAGCTCGGCCACCTCGGCAATTTTCGAGGGCACCACCTGGCTGCGCCGCAACGCGAGCAGGCGTTCGAAGGCCACGACTGCCGCCACCACGCTGCAGAGCGCGAGCGGAATCATCATCAGGCCGCCCTTGAGCAGCTGTTCCATCCGGACTCCTTCAGGGATCCGTACAGGGATCCGTAGATTCGTAAGGCCCGCCCGACACGCGGTCGCTCAGGCTAGGGGCAGTCGCGGGGACTGACAAGCCCGTGCCTCAGCGGCGGGGCGCGTAGATTACTTTGATGCGCATCTTCAGCGTCGGCTCCGGGAATTCCGCGGGCAAGCGATGGTAGGGAGCAAAGGCCCTGAAGGTGGTCATCGTCGACTCGCGCAAGGCCTCGTGCCCCTCTTCCTCTATGACCTCCAGGTGCAGCAACCGCCCGTTGGGGGCCACCTCCACATCCACCAGCTGGTAACCGCTGGTCAGTCCCAGGGCCCAGTACGCATAAGGCGGCACCCAGTTCCGGTGGTAGTCGCGGATGAAGCGCTGGATCCAGGGGGCGAACTCCCACTGCAGGGTATTCAGGCTGATGTCGCCAAAGAGGCTCACATTGCCGCTGAAGTTCTCCATCTCTTCCTGGAAGAAGGCCGCACCGTTCGCGCGCAGCGAATAGCGGGCATCGCCCAGGCGTGACTCCTGGATTCGATCGTCGTCGCCCGAGCCCGGCCTGCCCGACAGGCCCGATTCCTCGCCAGAATCACCGCTGCGACCGGCATCCCTGTTACGCAGCAACTCGGCCATGGAGACGCCCTCACGTGAGCGGGCCGTGCTCGACTGTTCCTGCTGCTCGGCCAGGGCCTCATCACCGCCGGCAGGTGTGTTGCTGGCTTGCTCGCGCTGACCTTGCTCGCCGCTGGCTCCGGCCTCGGTCTCGCCGGCCGGCTGCTCGCGCAATGCGACATGCGGCGACTCGGACTGACCCTCCATGCGTGGCATTTCGGTCTCGGAATCATCGACGGCACGGTCGCGCGCCCGGCTGTCCACGTTGCTGAGGAAGTCGGGGTCGTCCGGCGCCAGGTCTGAGCGGTCCTCCGGCAATTCACTGAACTGCGTGGGGTCGTTGCTCTCCTGCTCGCTGGCCGCGGCGGGCTGCGGGCTAGAGAACACGATATTGATCGGTTCGGGTGTCGTTCGCCTCTGCGGCGGGTCGAAGAGACCGAACCATTCCACCGCGCCGAGAATCAGGACGTGCATGATCAGCGCAGCGATCACCGCCACCGTCCAGGCCCTCGAGCTGTCGGGTCGTGCCTGTACGGCGGATGAGTACAAGAGAATGGCCTCAGCGCAGGTGGATGGATCCGGTCCTCGTTACCGGCCCCAAGGATGCCCGGACAAGATAGCGGCCCCGACTTACAGGTCGACCGCGAAAATCAGTTCCCGTCCATGTGCCCCTGTACCAGCCCCCGGATTCCTCCACCAACTCCAGATCCGTGACCCTGCGCCCCCTGAGATCGAAGATCCGCAGCTCCGGCATGACGCCGGCTGCAGCCCGCATGCGCAGGACGGCCCGGCCCGGCCGGTAGAGTGCGGGCAAGAGAAGCGGGCTTTGCGTGGCCGGAGCGCCGGTCGCCTGACGCGGGCTGAGCACCACGCGATCCAGTTCGTCGCCGCGACGATCCTCAACCACATAGACCAGTTCCCCGCCTGGCAGATCACTGTCCAGGGCCTCGAAAAGCCCCGGCGAGACCAATGACAGACTGAGCACCACCGGGCCTGGCTGGCGGGTCAGTCTCAGATCATGCACATGCGTGGCACTGGACAGGATGCGGACCCTGCGACCCAGTCCGGTTTCGAAGATCTGGAGCTGCGCGCTCGGGCGGGCCACGCTGGCCAGGGGATCACCCGGCCGCGAAACGAGTACGTCGGCCTCACCATCGAGACCCACGAGATCCGGCTTCGAATCACCGTCAAGATCCATGACCGCGAAGTCCGCGGCTGACTCCACAAGTTCGAACTGTACCGGCGGGGTGAAGCTCGTCGTCGGCTCCTCGGCCGTGCCGAGGTTCAGGTGCATACCGATGGCCCGCGTTCCGTTGGCGATCACACAGAAATCGTCTGCACCATCGGCATTGAAGTCGGCGACTTCGAGCCGGCGCGCACCGGGCAGGCTGAACACGCCGCGTACATTCACCGTGTACACACCGGGCAAAACACTGGTCACGATGGAGAAGTCCGACCCGCCCTCATTGATTGTGATCAGGTCCGGCAGGCCGTCGCCGTTGAAGTTGCCGACTCCAACATCCCGTGGCGCGTTGCGCACGAGCAGATCCACACCGGCCAGCGGCTCTCCCGCACGATTCAGAAAGATGGTCAGCAACGAATCGAACCCGAGAGCCACGATGTCGTCACGTCCATCGACGTCGAGGTCGATTGCGCGCACCACGACCAGCGGCTCGACCGTGGCGATCCTTGCCGCTGCCTCGACCACGAACGTGCCGTCACCGAGCCCTTCGTGGACGACCAGGGCCGGTGGATTCAGGCTCGCCAGAATGAGATCGAGCGCCGGCGAACCCATGACGTCCACCAGCGCGATATCGGCGACGTCATCTGTGGGGATGAAGCTTGAACCCGCCACATAACCGCCAGCTCCATCGGAGAGGTGCGTGCGCACACCGGAGTTCTTGGAGGCGCTCACGATGTCCACGCCGGCGATCTGATCGAGCTGGCCAATACGAGACACTCTCACACCTGGAGCGGCATCGAGGAAGCGCGGCTCACCCAACACCGCTCCGGTCGGTGTGTAGACGCCCACGCGCCCCTCATCGAAACCGGATACCACGAACAATCGCGAACCGTCGGTCTCCAGACCGCGCGCAAGGTGCACGGCCCCGCGCGGCGCGCTGGCTGCCTCAGCGCCCAGCAATCCCGCGCCGAGTGGCGGCAGGATCTGCAGACGGTTGAGAACGGCCTGCGCAACGATAACTTCAGGTGCCCCGTCGCGGTCCATGTCTTCGTAGATCACTTCACCCATCTGGCCGCCGGAATACCACCCACTCTCGCGTAGCACCGCACTGCCTTCGATGCGATAGAGAGTCACCCTGCGGCGCTCGCGGCTGGCCACGGCAACGCGTCGTGTCGAGGCGTCGGCCTGGGCGACGGCGAGGCCACTGACACGCCCGTCCATCGCAAAGCGCCAGTCCTCGATCCATGCGCCTGCGTCATGCGCCAGGACCACGATCTCGAGCGCGCCTTCATCGGCGTAGATCAGTTCATCCTGGCCATCTCCGTCGAAATCCAGGGCGAAGGCCTCGCCACCACCGGGCAGTGCGACCTCGTCACGTCGACCATCGGAGAGATTCGTCAGCTGCAGGTTCAGGGAGAGCCGGCCGGACTGGCGCACCACCAGTGTTGGCCCACCAGCGTGATCGAGCAGCAGCAGCCGGTCGGGCCGGTCGCCGACTTCCTCGACCACCCCCGGACCGAGATCGCCCGCGAGGTTCGGGTACTCGACCAGCGCGTCGGCCCCTCCATGCGCACCGAGCAGGTCGAGCCAGCCATCCTCGTCCTGGTCCAGCAGCAGCACGCTTGTGGCCTCGTCGGGTCCTCGCTGGCGCAATTCCTGTGAACCGATCGGGTGTCCGGGGGTGAGCAGGAGGACGCCGACATCGCCGCTCGACTCATCGGCCCAGGCCAGATCGAGGTTACCGTCACGATCGAAGTCATCGGTGAAAATCGCCGCCGGCGTACCGCCGACGAAGATTGAGGCGCCAACGAAGAAAGACCCATCCGGGGACACAGCATGAACGCGAATACGACCGTCCGCAGCCGAGGCCACGGCCAGGTCCTGCAGGCCGTCCCCGTTGAAGTCACCGGTCAGCATCTTGCGCGGGGCGCCGGGGCTGGCCAGTGCCGGGAAGGGCAGAAACGGCGACTGGGCCGCCGCCGGCGCGAAGAGGGGATCCCCGGCCTGGATCATCACCAAGGCAACGAGCCAGAGAGTCCGGCTCCTTACAGGAATGCGCACGAGGCCTCCATGATGGCGGGGGATGCCCCAAATATGCGGTGCGCACACCCCGCTTGGCAATGTCCTGCCCCGGCCCGGGTCACCAGTGCGTTGCCGGATGGCCCCCGCTTGCGCACATTGACAGGCCTGTGGCCGGGACCGTACATATATGCGGCCTCAGTGTGGCTGCAGGAGCAGCTCGCACCCGGGTGCGCTGGACGGGCCTCTCGCCGGGACCGCCCCTGATCGCCCATCGTCGATCCGTTACCTTCGCGGGCGCTGCCCGCAGAAACTCCCTGGAGCACCCGAGATGCGCTGGACCGCTCTGATCTGGGCACTGCCCATCCTCTTCATTGCCGCTGGCGCCATCGCCCAGGACATCGACGACCTTGCGGATCTCGATGAAGGCGTCGTGCTCGAAGAGCCGTTCATCAAGGGAATCCAGCCCAACACCTGGGGCATGACGATTCTCTTCGGTTACCTGAACGTGTCGACCACACTGCTGCGCGCCGAGGGCATCATCGTCGACGTCGAGTTTCCTGACGAAGCCAGCTTCTCGGATATGACACTCGACGGCGAGTTGAGCTTCGCGCCACAACTCCGGCTCACGCGCACGATCGGCAGCCACTTCGCGCTCGAGCTGGGCGGCGGCTTCGCGCTCGGCGACTACTTCCAGGAACTCTCCGGCGATCAGGTCAACTGGACCGATCCCGATGGGGACAACGAGGTCACGGAGAACGAGCTGGCCAAGGGCTCTTACTGGATCTGGACGGGAGAGCTTTCCGGCAGCTGGTACCCGCGCGGTGAGGGCACCTTTCAGCCCTACCTGATCGGCGGCGTGGGCGCGAACCTCTATGACATCGACTCCGCCTATATCGACGGATCGACCTCATCGTTGGCCTTCAGTTATGGCGTCGGTATCCGTCTGATCGGCGATGAGCTCTACTCGATCCGCATCGAGGCCCGTAACTACCACGCGAGCCTGGAAAACAGCGTAGGCAGCACCTTCCTGCAGCTGCCCAACCTCAGCGCTGACCAGCTGGTAGACTTTCCCGTCTCACGCCTGGTCGATCAGTCCGAGCTGACACAGGCCGAGATCGACGCGATCCTGCAGTTGCTCGACATCAACCCGGGCGCCATCGACCCGCAGACGCCGCTGCCCGTTCCCTATGAGAGCTACGAGACGGAGACCTTCTCCAGCCTCTGGGTCTCGATCGGTTTCGAAGCGACCTTCTGATCCCGCTACGCTTGCCGCTCAGGCGACCGGCCGGAAGCTGAATGCCTCGGCCAGCGTGGACAGATCCACAGACTCTCTGCCCTGCAGATCAGCCAGCGTCCGTGCCACACGCAGGGCCGAAGCCAGGGCGCGCACGCTGCAGCCCTGCCTGTCGGCCACGCCGGCCACGAACTCACGCGCCGACCGGTCAAGCGCACAGGCCCGTAGCAACTCATCACCCTGCAGGAAGGGTCGGCCACTTGCGCGTAGCTGGCGTGCCTTCTCGATCCAGCCGCCCAGTTGCTGCGAGGCCTGAGCCTCAAGATAGTGCGACGCCGGTTCGCGATCCATCTCCACCCACAGGTCGAAGCGGTCGCGCAACGGGCCACTGAGGCGGGCCCTGTAGCGATCGACGACCGTGGGCGCGCAACGGCAGCGGTCCAGGGCGCTCGAATACCAGCCACAGGGGCAGGGGTTGGCCGTGGCCACCAATTGCATGCGGGCCGGGAACTCGACGCGTTCGTTGCCACGTACCAGGCGCACGACGCCGTCGCTCAGTGGCTCACGCAAGCGGTCCAGCACGCGCGCCGGGAACTCGGCCACCTCGTCCAGGAGAAGCAGGCCACCGTGCGCGAGCGTTATCTCTCCCGGCCGCACCGGCAGGCCGCCGCCGAGCAGTCCCGCTGCCGTCGTGCTGTGGTGCGGCGCGCGCAGCGGCGCAGCGACCGGACCCGGCGGCGGCGCCAGAAGACCCGCGCAGCTGTGGATGCGACGTCGGGCCAGCGCGGCTTCGCCGGTCAGGGGCGGCAGCAGATGCCCGAGCGCACGCGCCAACAGCGTCTTGCCACAACCAGGCGGACCCTGCAGGAAGAGGTGGTGCCCTCCGGCCGCGGCCACCAGCACGGCGCGCAGCGCCCGTTCCTGTCCGCGGATCATTCCGAGCGCAGCTCTGGCATCGGCGAGACCGTGCTCGAGATCCGCCGCGCCCTGCCCGGCAGGTGCAGGCCTCACGGCGGGCGGACTTGAAAGGCTGCGCAGCAGGTCGGGCAGATCGCGCAGATGCTCGAGCCCCTCGACCCGAACGTTGCCGACCTCGCGCAGCTCCGCCAGCTGGGCCCGGGCCACAACCACGCTGTCGACACCCAGGCGTGGCGCGTCCAGGGCCATGGCTACCACACCGCGCGCCGGCCGCAGCACTCCGTCCAATGCCAGCTCGGCCACGAACAGCGTGCGGCGCAAACGATCCGCCCCGGGCCTGCGCAACTGCCCTGAGGCCAGCAGGATCGCTACGGCGATCGAGAGGTCCATGGCCGCGCCGTCCTTGCGCAGGTCGGCCGGTGCCAGGCTTACGGTGATACGGCCTTCCGGCCATTGGAAGCCGGAGTTGTGCAGGGCCCGCCCGATGCGCTCGCGGCTCTCGCGCAACGACGCGCCGGCCAGGCCGACCAGACTGAAGCCGGGCAGCACCGGAGCTACGTCTGCCTCCACGCGTACACGCCGGCCGCCGAGCCCGTCCAGCGTGGCCCCGAGGACCCGCGCCAGCAGCCTCGGTTCACTCTCGCTGAAGGTCATTCATGCCATCCGCCGGGAGGCGGGCAGGACCGGCGTTGGCCGATCCAGAGGAGCCGACTAGGCTGCTGCACAGGGTCCGGCCAGACAAGCACGGACCTGTTGGCCAACCGCCCCGGAGGGTGCCCGTGTCCGTGTTCCTGACCGCCTCCCCGCTCGACCTGCCTCTGCGGCGACCCTTCCGCACCGCGCGCGGCACGAAAACCGTCGCCCGGAACCTGCTCGTGGAGCTGCGCGCCGAGGGTGTCACCGGCCTGGGCGAGGGCGCGCCGATCCCCCGGTACGGGCAGGATCAGGCCTCGGGGCTGCAGGCCCTGCACTCGTTCGAGGCACCCGACGCGAGCCCCTTCGAGCAGGACCGCTGGCTCGAGGCCTTCGACCTGCACGCGCCCACGCAGCTCGCGGCGCGCGCCGCTCTGGAGTCTGCCCTGTGGGATTGGGCGGGCCAGAAAACCGGTCGGCCAGTGTACGAGTTGTTGTCGATCGACCCCGGCCACACGCCTGTGAGCTCGTTCACGATTTCCGTCGACGAACCTGCGGCGATCCGCGAGCGGGTGGAAGAAGCGAGGGCCTGGCCGGTGCTCAAGCTCAAGATGGCCGGCGGCGACGCAGACCACGCCATGGTCGAGGCCCTGCGCGAGGTCAGCCTGACGCCCTTCCGGGTCGATGCCAACGAGGCCTGGAGCGAGGACGAAGCCATGGAGAAGATCAGCTGGCTGTCGACAATGGGCTGCGAACTGGTCGAGCAACCACTGCCCGCCGGCCAGCTGGAAGCGAGTGGGCGTCTGCGCGAGGCCAGCCCGATTCCGTTGGCGGCCGACGAGGACGCGGTCATCGATGCCGATCCCGAGGCAGTCTGCGCCGCCTATGACCTGATCAACGTCAAGGTCACCCGGCTGGGCGGGCTGCGGCGGTCCATCCAGTGGCTGCACACTGCCCGCCGGCATGGCTGCGGTGTCATGGTGGGCTGTTTCGCGGAAAGCACGCTGGGAATCGCCGCCGGCGCTGTCCTCGCACCACTCTGCGACCAGATCGACCTCGACGGAGCCGCCCTGCTCGAACTCGATCCCTTCGACGGACCTGCGGTCGACGAGGGTATCCTGACGCTGTCCGCGGAGCCCGGACTGGGCGTTCGGCTTCGCAGCTGATGTTCAGGCGACGCAGCTGAAACTGAAACGACACGAGCCGGGACCCGCGGGCCCCGGCTCGTGAATTCCCTGAATCGCCCCGGAGCGGGGCGTTCAGCCTTGGTTTCTAGAGGTCGTAGGGACGAAGCGTCTTGCGACCGTTGTCCGTGGCCCGCTTCTCGGCCGCGGCAATGGCCTCACGGACCTTCTTGTCCAGAGCCTCGTAGAACTCACCAGACACGTTGCACTCCTTGACGGCGTCCTTCGTGCGGGCCTTCGAAATGATCAGATCAGCCATGTGCGGCACTCCTGGGCGAAAGGGAATCCTGTCTACCTACCCGGCGACGGCAGCAGTTTTCTCCGCGAATCCGGGCCTGTCAAACGAAAAACGGCCCGAAACAGCCTTTTCCCGCACCGTGCAAAATGCTCCGGGCACCGGGAGCGCACTACCCTGCCCCTGCCAGCCCCCTTTTCCCTCCAAAAGCTGCCAAATGGCGCCCGCGGGGTCCAATCCGACCTAAGACGCCCGTTGGGGCCGGCCGGGCGCTGTCGGCGCCAGCCAACCATTCTGGCACGCCGGTTGATGTACCGGAATTAAGATGAGTCCCAAGACCTTCAAGCACTTCCGGATCCTAGAACTGCTCGGCCGCGGCGGTATGGGCGAGGTCTACCTGGCGCAGGACAACACGCTCGAGCGCAAGGTGGCCCTGAAGTTCCTCCCACGCGACCTGCTGCGTGATCCGAGCGCCCAGGGCCGACTGCTGGACGAAGCCCGCTCGGTGTCGCGCGTGCAGCACCCGAATATCGCCACCGTTCATTCGATCGAGGAAGACGGAGGCATCTTCGCGCTCTGCATGGAGTACGTCGAGGGCCGCACGCTCAAGCAGATGCTCTCCGCTGGCCCGATTGGTACCAAACAGATCGTCAAGATCGGAGCTGACATCGCCGCCGCCCTCGGGGCCGCGCATGAGCAGGGAGTGATCCACCGCGACATCAAGCCGGCCAACGTGATGGTCACCGATCGCGGCGTGGTCAAGGTCATGGACTTCGGCCTCGCGCTGCGGCCCGAACGGGTCGTGCACACGCTCGGGCCCAATACCTACGGCACCGTGCAGTACATGTCGCCCGAACAGGCGCGAGGCGAGAAACTGACCCCGCGCAGCGATATCTTCTCCTTCGGCAGTACGATGTACGAGATCACGGCCGGCAAGGCGCCCTTCAACGCGGCCAACGACCTCGCCATCCTGCACGCGATCATTGCCGACGAGCCGCAGCCGCTGCGCGAGCGCCGGCGTGACGTACCGCCGGCCTTCGAACAACTGGTCCGTCGTTGCATGCTCAAGCAGACCGAACATCGCTGGGCCTCGATGAGCGAGGTCCTCGAGGAACTGAACTACATCCTGCCGACCGTGGAGGCCGGCCCGCGTGACCTGATCTCCGAACTCTCTGACGGCTTGAGCGAGCAGAAGCGCCGGCCGCAGCACCAGCCGGCCAATGCAGGGGCGATCGGACAGCGTCGCAACGTGGCCACGCTGACCACCAGCGGCGAGACGCCCTGGAGCCAGGGCTCGGCCAGTCCAGCGCCGGGTGTCCAGGCCATCTCGGCCGGAATGGCGGCGCCACCAGCGCCACCGCGCGATTCGCGCACTGGCGAGTTCACCGTGCAGCGCACTTCCGACACTGACTCAGCGGCATTCGGCAACGAGCTCAAGCTGGATTCAGTCCCTACGCCGCAGCCAAAGCTGCAGGCGGTGCGCGAAACCGGCGTAGCCAAGGCCTCGCAAGTGGCCCGCGCCACCGGCCCGGGAGTGCGCGCGCGGCGCGACCTGAGTTCCGGCCCACGCACCAATGTCTTCGAGAGCCTGGGCGATCAACTCTCACGCGGACCCGTACGCAATCCAGTGGGACGACCGAAACGCGAATCACCGTGGAGCGTGATTCTGCCGCTCGCCTTCGCCGTCCTCGTGGCCGCAGCGGCCGGTTACGGCCTGCTCGTGCAGGCTGGCATCAATGGCAGTGGGAACGACAGCTCGACGGCAGGTGTGCAGCAGGAAGGCGGCGTCTCGCAGCCCACGCCGCGCGACCGCGATCAATAACCCTGATCGCGTTCTCCGGACCGGATTCATCCGGGCCAACCGCCGCCCTTTCTGATCAATCGCGCAACGTTGCCAGGAGCTCGGCCAGGATCATCGCCGTAGCCCCCCACAGGAATCCCTGCTCAAGCTCCCAGCCACGCATCGTGAAGCTCTGCCCCGCGCGCTGACCCGGACGCTCCAGCACCGGCGCCTGGAGCAAGTGTTCCAGATCGGTCCAGAAGCCCAGTTCGACCTCCGAGGGATCACACACGAGGGCCTGGCGCGCAGCAGAGACCCCGACGACTGGATGCACGACGTATCCACTCACCGGAATCCACTGCGGAGCAAGCTCGCCAAGCACCTCGACCCTGTCGGGGGCAAGCCCGAGCTCTTCCTGCGACTCGCGCAGTGCCGCTTCGACGGCATTCTCACCAGCCTGAAAGCTGCCGCCGGGCAGAGAGATCTGCCCCGAATGCAGATCACCCCGCACAATCTGGCGTCGCATCAGAGGCAGCCACAGGCCATCTTCAGCGACCAGGAGCATCAACACCGCGGCAGGCCGTGCGTCCGGCGGGGCCTGTGCCGACAGGCGCCCACGGTGCGGCACCGGGCTGAGCGCCCTGCGCGCGGACACGCCGGGCCGGCCCGAATCCAGGCGACGACGGAGTTCCTGCAATCTCGGTGGCAATGACATGAATATGAATCTAGTCGGCTGCGCTATCTCCGCTGCAACGCTTGACCCCAAGCCGATTGGGTCTAGAGTCTCCGCGAGTTCGAAACGTTCCAGCCCCCAAGGAGAAGCGCATGTCACAGGGTGGATTCGGCGACGATGTCCGCGACATCAAGATCCCCCGCCCGCCCGCCGGGCGGATCGGGCTGATCATAGGCCTGGTGATCCTCGTCAGCATCGTCAGTTCCTCGTGGTACACGGTCGGCCCCGAGGAGGAAGGGATCGTGCTGCGCTTCGGCAAGTTCACGCGCACGACTGCGCCCGGGCTGCACTTCAAGCTCCCGCTGCGTCTGGAACGCGTGATCAAGCTGCCGGTCCAGCGCCAGCTCAAGGAAGAGTTCGGCTTCGCCACGGTATCGGCGGGGGTCCGCTCCCAGTACACCGACCGCGGCAAGCAGGGTGAATCCAACATGCTGACCGGCGACCTCAATGCGGCCGTGGTCGAGTGGGTCGTGCAGTACCGCATCGTGGACTCCTACCGGTACCTGTTCCGCGTACGTAACGTGCGCGAAACCTTCCGGGCCATGAGCGAAGCTACGATGCGCCAGGTCGTGGGCGACCGCACCGTGAACGAAGTGCTTACGATCGGACGCCAGGAAATTGCCGACCTGGTGATGGTCAATTTGCAGGCGCTCTGCGACCAGTACGAGAACGGGGTCAAGGTCGAGCAGGTCGTCCTGCAGGACGTCAATCCGCCGGACCCGGTCAAGCCCGCCTTCAACGAGGTCAACGAGGCCCAGCAGGAGCGCGAGCGAATGATCAACGAAGCCCAGTCCGAGTACAACAAGGTGGTCCCGCGCGCCCGCGGCGAAGCGCAACAGACGATCCGCCAGGCAGAGGGTTATGCCCTGGACCGGGTCAACCGCGCTACCGGTGACGCCGAGCGCTTCACGGCGCTCTATGAAGCCTACCGCAAGGCACCCGACATAACGCGCAAGCGCATCTACCTGGAGACGCTCGGATCGATTCTGCCGCGCGTCGAACAGAAGACCATTCTCGATGAGAGCCTGAGCGGGATCCTGCCCCTCCTGAATCTCGACAGCAACGGAGGTGGACAATGAGGCGCGGAGCAATCATCGCGGTGGTCCTGCTCGCCTGGATCCTGATCGCCAACACGCTTTATGTGGTGGAAGAGCAGGAACAGGCCATCGTCACGCAATTCGGCAAGCCCGTCGGTGACCCTGTGAGCACGCCGGGCCTGAAGGTCAAGACACCCTTCATCCAGAAGGTGCACAAATTTGACCGGCGATTCATGGAGTGGGACGGCGACGCCAACCAGTTGCCGACGCGCGACAAGCGCTTCATCTGGGTCGACACCTACGCACGCTGGCGCATCAGCGACCCGCTACTCTACTTCCAGCGCCTGCAAAACGAACGTGGCGCCCAGACGCGCCTGGACGACATCATCGACGGCGAGACGCGCAATGCGATCGCCAACCATGATCTCGTGGAGCTGATTCGCAACACGAACCGCGTACCCGAAGTTGCCGATGGGCTGGACATGGACGAGGCCACGACGCTCGTGGAGATCAGCAGCGGGCGCACCGAAATCCAGGACCAGATCCTGGCCAACTCGCAGGCGCGGGTTACGGACCTGGGCATCGAGATCCTCGACGTCCGTTTCAAGCGGATCAACTACGTCGAGGATGTGCGGCGCAAGGTCTACGAGCGGATGATCGCCGAGCGTCGGCGCGTCGCCGACCGTTTCCGCAGCGAAGGCGAGGGTGAGGCCAGCCGGATCCGCGGTGAGAAGGAGCGTGAACTCAAGCGCATCCAGTCCGAAGCCTATCGCGCGGCGCAAACGCTGATCGGTGAAGCTGACGCCGAGGCCACGGGCATCTTCGCCGCTTCCTACGACCGGTCGGCCGACACGCGTGATTTCTACGCGTTCCTGAAGACCATGGAGACACTCGACGCAACGGTCGACGCGCAGACGCGCCTGATCCTCTCGACCAGCGGCGAGTTCTACAAGTACCTGCTGTCGGCCGACGGCCAGTAGGCGACCAGGTAGACGAATAGCTAGACGAACAGCTAGACGAACAGCTAGACGAACAGCTAGACGAACAGCAGGCGGCCGGCGCCGCGTCCGTCGGGTGAGCAGTGTTCTCACCCAAAGAAAGAGGGGGCCTTCGGGCCCCCTCCTGCATATGCGCGAT
>Ga0164313_10001024_pt1 | contig 24047 bp, 18 predicted proteins | sample GuaBasSedimGuay4_FD_113735 | JGI IMG/M metagenome (GOLD analysis project Ga0164313, IMG submission 113735) | Subseafloor sediment microbial communities from Guaymas Basin, Gulf of California, Mexico - Guay4, Core 4569-4, 0-3 cm | ecosystem: Environmental > Aquatic > Marine > Hydrothermal vents... | reverse complement strand
CGACCTCCGCCCCCGACCCCCGTCCGACCCCCGCCCAACCCCCGGATGACGGCTGCCGGCCACGTGACTAGACTGTCGCCTCCCCTCAACCCCACCTGGATCGGTCACGATGGAAGTCCTTACAAAGCAGAACGAACTCCAGGACTTCGTCACCGAGGCCCGCAAGGCCGATTCGGTGGCCATCGACATGGAGTTCGAACGGGAACGCACCTTCCGCCCCATCCTCCAATTAGTGCAGGCCGCCACACGCGAGCGGGCCGTACTCATCGATCCACTGGCGATCGAGTCGCTGGATGCATTGTGGGACCTCGTCGCCGACCCGGAAGTGCCGGTCCTCTTCCATGCCGGCCGCCAGGATCTCGAGATCTTCTGGTACGAGAGTGGCGGGCGGATCCCGGAGAACCTGTTCGACACGCAGATCGCCGCGGCCCTGCTCGGTATGGGCGAGCAGGTGGGTTACGCAGATCTGGTGCGACGCACGCTCGACGTGCATCTGCAGAAGGCCGAACGCACGACCGACTGGGGCAAGCGCCCGCTGACCGATGCGCAGATGAAGTACGCGCTGGACGACGTGCTCTACCTGCACGGTGTCTATGACCTCCTGATCGGCCAGCTCGAGTCGCGTGACCGGCGCGAGTGGCTGAACGAGGAAATGGCCTTCTACAGCGATCGCGGCACCTGGGAGCGCTCGCCTGACGAACTCTGGATGCGCATCTCGCGGCACCGATCGCTTTCGGGCAAGAACCTGTCCGTCCTGCGCGAGCTCGCGGTCTGGCGCGAGGGCATGGCCGGCAAGCGCAACATCCCGCGCAATCGTGTGGTCGCAGACGATGTCCTGGTCGATCTGGCCCGCCGGCTGCCGCGCGAGGTCGACGACCTGCCGGCCCTGCGCCGCCTGCACCCACGCGAGATCGAGCGCTCGGGTGATGAGATCGTCGCCGCGGTCCAGCGTGGGCTGGATTGCCCGAGCGACGACTGGCCGCGTCTGCCCAAGTCGCGCGACGACGACACCAACCTGAACCTGGCCATCGACCTGCTCGCCACCTTCGTCAAGCTGCGCAGCCGCGAGGTCGAGATCGCCGCCAGCTACCTTGGCAACAAGAAGGACATTACGAGCTTCGCCTACGCGCACAAAGCCGGGCGAGACCGCGGCGAGCTGGCACTCGGCCATGGCTGGCGCTACGAGCTGGTCGGACAGGACCTGGAGCGGATCCTCGACGGCAAGGTCGACTTCGCGATCCGCAAGGGTCGCGTGGTGTTGCGCGAATCCTGACGGCGACGGAAACGGCCCGTTGCCTACGCCTGGTCGAGCTTGCTTTGCACGCTGTCCAGCTTGTCCTGCATTGTCTGCGCGCGGTCGTTGCGAGTACCCAGACGCACGGTCGAGCTGATGCGCACAGCCCCCATCTCGTGCACCACCTCATGGCAACGTTTGACCGCGGCCATCACGTCATCCCAATCTCCCTCCAGATTAGTCCCGTAGGCGTGTAGCTGGTGGGTGAGGCCGGCGTCGGCGAAAATGCGTTCGCAGGCGGCCACGTGCTCGCTGACCGAGAGCCCGACACCGATCGGGATGACACAGATATCGGCAATGAGGTGCATGGGAATTCCTCCCTGTGGAACTGTCGACGAAGCCGCGATCGCGGCCGGATGAGCCGGGCGTCATGGACATCCTAGCAACAGCAGGGCCCGACTGCCCGTGACCGGCGTGCCCGGCGGTGTTAGTCTGCCGGCCATGATCCGCGCCCTCTCCATCGTTCTTCTCTCCACGATGATCTTCGTCGCCTATGCACCGGTACGCGACGCACGCTTCCTGAACTTCGACGACAACGAATACGTGTCTGCCAACCCGCATGTGCGCGACGGAATCAGTGCCGACGGGATTGGCTGGGCCTTTACCGAATCACACTCGTCGAACTGGCACCCGGTGACCTGGATCGCCCACATGCTCGATGCCGAGTTCTTCGGCACCGGGCCGGATGACGCCGGCGGACACCACCTCTCCAACGTACTCGTCCACTCCATTGCCAGCGGACTGCTGGCCTGGCTGGGATTCGTTTTGACCGGGCGCTGGTGGGCCAGCCTGCTCGTGGCAGCGCTCTTCGGACTGCATCCGGTGCACGTGGAATCGGTGGCCTGGATCAGTGAGCGCAAGGACACGCTCAGCGCTGCGCTGGGCTTCGCCACGCTCATCGCCTGGACCGGCTGGGTGCGCTATGGCGGCCGCTGGCGCTACCTGCTCACCACCGTACTGCTCGCGCTCGGACTGATGGCCAAGCCGATCCTGGTCACCCTGCCCGTGGTCATGCTGCTGCTGGAGATCTGGCCACTTCAGCGGCAGGCGAGTTGGAAACAGCGCCTCGTGGAGAAACTGCCGTGGTTCGGGCTGGTCGTGGCCTCGGCCGTTGCCACCGTGTTCGCGCAGTCGGCCAGCCAGGCGGTCAAGAGCACGGCGGCAATCCCAATGAGCTACCGCGTGGTCAACGCGATCCATTCCGTGCTCGCTTACCTGGGCAAGATCTTCGCGCCGCTGGATCTGGCGGCGCTCTATCCGCACTGGGCGATCACACCCGGACTGCGCGGCCCGTCGCCCCTGCAGACCGCGATCGAACTCTCCGTCCTGCTGCTCATCACCGCCCTGGCCGTGTGGTTCTGGCGCAGTCGTCAGAATCGTCTGCCGCTCGTCGCGTGGGGGTTGTGGCTGCTGCTGCTGGCGCCGGTGATCGGCATCCTGCAGGTTGGCGACCAGGCCATGGCCGACCGCTACACCTACCTGCCCTCGATCGCCCTCTTTGCTCTCTTCGCGGGCGTCCTTGCGAGCATCGTCGAGTCCGAACCGGGTGCGCGGATTCCCGTGCTGGGCCTGGCCTGCCTGCTGCTGGTCGGATGCGGGATCGGCACCTGGCAGCGCGCCGGTGTATGGCAGGACAGCGAAACTCTCTTCCGCGATGCGATCGCCCACGAGCCGGCCAACCCGAATGCGCACCTGAACCTCGGCCAGGCGCTCGCGCAACGCGGCGCCTACGAAGAAGCCGGCCGGCACTATGCAATCGCCGCGCGGCTGCGCCCGGGCAACCCGATGGCGCAGTTCAACCTCGGCAATGCACTGCGCGAGCAGGACGACCTGCAGGGCGCCGCCGATGCTTATGGGGCGGCCCTCGCCGCCGACCCCTCCTACGCGCCGGCGGCATCGAATCTCGGCGATATTCAGGCCCGGCAGGGCAACTTCGAGGCGGCGATCGAATCTTTCCGCACGGCAACGCAACTGGACCCGACGCTGAAGGCTGCGCGGATCAACCTCGCCCGCGCGCTGCTGATTACCGGCCAGGCCGGAGCCGCCCGTGACGCGGCGTACGAGGCACTGAAGCTGGACCCGGACAACCCGACCTATCGTGCGACTCTCGAAGAGGCCGAGGCAGCCCTCGCCTCAAGTGGTGATCAACAATGATGCTGGCCTGGTTCATCCCGGTCCTGGTGGGCCTGGCGGTCGTGCTGCAAGGTGGCTTCAACCGGCAGGTGAGCACGCAGTGGGGATTGGCCAACACTGTGCTGATCAACGGCGTGGTCTTTCTCGTCGTCTCGCTGCTGGTCTGGGGTCTGGCCCGTGTACGGCCGGATGCACTGCCACGCGAATTCCTGCCACCCACCGATGCTCAGGCAGTCGCGATCTGGCGACTGATCCTGCCCGGAGTGTTCGGCGTGCTGATCGTGACCGGCCTGCCCTGGGCCATCGAACGGCTGGGCGCGCTCGGCGCCGTGCTGATCCTGCTGGTTACACAGCTCATCGTGAGCGTTATTTGGGATGCCGTGGTCGAGGGTGTACCCGTGCAGCCGATGCGCATCGCGGGCGCGGCGCTGGCGCTGGTCGGGGCCTGGCTGGCGCAGGCCCGCCGCTGACGGCCGAACGTAACCAGAGCGGGAGCACACGATGCCTGCAGGACAGATCGTCATCATTACCGGCGCCAGCCGTGGCATCGGCCACAACATGGCGATGCGCTTCGCACAGGAAGGCGCGCGCGTGATCGCGGTTGCGCGTGACGCGGAGCGCCTGGAAGAACTGGCCGGACGTTTCGACGAGGGGCGCATCCTGCCGATCGTCGCCGATGTGTGCGAGCCTTCGTCTATCGATGCCTTGCGCGACAGGGTTCTCACTGATCTGGGCGTGCCGCATCTGCTCGTCGCCAACGCGGGGCGTCTGGGCCCGATCGGGCCAACGTGGGAATCCGACGCCGCGTCGTGGTGGAAAGACGTCGAGGTCAACCTGCGCGGCAGCTTCCTGCTGGCGCATGCCTTCCTGCCCTCGATGGTCGACGAAGGTCGCGGTCGCGTGGTCCTGTTCGGGGGCGGCGGCAGTACGCGAGTCTTTCCCTGGGCCAGTTCCTACGCGATGAGCAAGGCGGCGGTCCTGCGACTGGCCGAGACCATTGATCTCGAGCTCGCAGACACCGGCCTGCATGCCTTTGCCGTCAGTCCCGGCTTCGTGCGTACCGAGATGACCGAGCGCTTCGCCGCCACCGAGGACGGCCGCCGCTACATCACCGACCTCGCCGAGCGCCTGGACCAGGGCCAGACTACGCCCCCGGAGAGCTGTGCGGAGCTGCTGGTGCGCATCGCCAGCGGCGACCTCGATGCCTTGCACGGGCGTTTCCTGCACGCCGCGCTCGACCTCGACCAGCTCGACAAGCTCGTGGCCCGGGCCGACCAGATCGCCGCCGATGACGAGCGTGTGCTCGGCCTGAAGGGCTTCTCGCTTTGAGCGCACTGCCGCACGACCTGCCCCGCTACCTGCCGGAAGAGCCCTGGCCCCCCTACGCCTACCGGCCCGGCCGCCACCCGCATCCCACACGCGACCCACTCGGGCACTCGCACAGCGCGGTCGGGGACGAGACGCCGGCCGAGCCGCCGGAGGGCTGGCGGCAGAGCCATCGCTACCTGCGCGCGATCGACCTCTTCAACCACGGTTTCGCCTGGGAAGCCCACGAAGAGTGGGAATCGATGTGGCATCGGCCTGTCGATTCCGCGCAGGCGGAATGGCTGCAGGCACTGATCCAGGTAGCAGCGGCCAGCGTCCAGCAGTCGATCGACCACCAGGACGGACGCGTCCGCCTCTGCCACCGCGCGCTGGATCATCTTCGCAGGGTGCACGAAAGGGTGCCCGCGGTGTATATGGGTCTGGAAGTCGAGCCACTGCGCGCGTCGATCCGGGCCTGGGCCCTGGACGCCACGCAGAGACCCGTGCTTCGCCTCGAAGCATCTGCCACCTGAACCTGCCACAACCCGGGAGCAAACCCGAATGGCCTCGATCAACCAACCGCGTTCACTGGCGATCACAGTCGTCGCCGGCTTCATCATCGCCATCGGCGTGATCGGCACGCTCTGGTGGCGCCAGCATGTGCCGCTGCCTGCAGTCCGCCTGCTCGCGCCGATCGTCGTCATGGGCGAGAACCCGGAGCTGGACCTGGAGGTGACCGCGCAGCGCGGGAGCGTCACGGCCCTGGAAGTGCACGTGCTGCAAGGCGAGACCGATGCCCTGGTCTTCAGCGAGGAATACAGTGACGGTCAGGACTCACGCCAGGTGCAGGTGGCCTTCGATCTGCGTTCGCATGGGTTGAAAGAAGGCGAGGCCATGCTCGTGCTGCACACGCGCGATGACTTCGTCCGGCCGCGACCAAAAGACGAGAGCGCACTGGAAACACCGGTCAACATCGACCTGACACCACCACCGCTGGCCGTGCGCGCATCCACACGCTATCCCGAGCCCGGCGGCGCCGGCGTCGCCGTGCTCTATGCGACCGATGCCGCGGATGTGGCCGTGATGGTTGATGACCGCCGCTTCGCCGCCTACGCGGCAGGGGACGATGGCCTCTACGTCGCGCTCTATGCGCTGCCGGTCGGACACGATGCTGCAGTATTCCCGACCGCAGTTGCCGTCGACGCGGCAGGCAATCGTTCGCTGCGTGAGCTACCGGTGGTCATGAAGAACAAGAAGGTCGCACTGGGTTCGGTGCCGCTGGGCTACGACTGGTTGCGGCGCAAGCTGCCGCCACTGTTGCCCGAGCGCAGTGACTTCAGCGACGAGGCACTGCCAGAGGCCTTCGTGGAAGTGAGCGTCGGCCTGCGTGCCATAGCAGCGGCCGAGCGTGACCGGCTGGCGGCGCAAAGCTCGGCCGAGCGGCTGTGGTCAGGCCGTTTTGTACAGATGCCCAACGCCCAGGTGATGTCACGCTTTGGCGTGCGGCGCACCTACGTGCTCGACGGCGCGGTACTCGATGAGAAGGTGCACCAGGGTTACGACCTGGCGTCGGTTGCGATGGCCAAGGTTCCCGCGGCCAACGCCGGCGTGGTCGTGCATGCGGGACCGCTGAACATCTATGGCAATACGGTGATCCTCGATCACGGGCAGGGGCTGATGAGCCTTTATGGGCATTGTTCGTCACTCCAGGTGGCAGTGGGCGATGCGGTGACCAAAAGGCAGACGATCGCCCGCACGGGCGCTACCGGGCTGGCCGGTGGAGATCACCTGCACTTCGAGGTGATCGTGGGCGGCGTGCCGGTGGATCCGTTGCAGTGGCTGGATGCGGCGTGGATCGGCAGCCATGTGGAAGGGCCGCTGGCCGAGGGCGGGATCGCGACCCGGTAGGCCGGCGAGACTTTCTTGATCGGCCCCGCGCCAGGTATATGCGGGTCACCTGAACCTGTTCAGTCAGCGGGGCGGGTCTTCACCACCACGGCATGGCCGTTGAGGTTCTGCAGCACGACTGCATCCGTCCGCGATTCGAGCTCGTGGCAGAGCTGCGCGATGCCGCGCGTGGTGGAAAAGCCGAAGTCATCAAATACGACAATGCCCCCGGCCGGCATGCGCGGCCAGAGCCACTCGAAGCTCCGCCTGCCACTCTCGTAGACGTCGACGTCGATGTGCGCAAAGCGAAACCGGTGACCATCAAGATCACCGGTGACGTCATCGGGGAATATGCCGCGGTGCAACTCGATGTTGTTCAGGTCGAGCGCGTCAGCGAGCCCCCGGACGAGCGACTCCGAGGTGTCCGCATGTTCGCCACCCTGGTAGTGCGAGTCGGCGCCGGTTGCCTTCACGACGCCCTCGAATGTGTCACAGAGATGGACCGTGGCGCCAAGGCCCAGCATCGCAACGCGCGAGGCGAGCAGACAGCCCGTGCCCCCGCGCCAGACGCCGACCTCGAGGAAGTCTCCCTCGATCGCCTGCACCTGCCCGGCCAGGTGCCAGAGCTCCCAGCAGCGGAACTGGTCGACCAGAGTGTGCAAAGAAACAGCATCGCGAACGCGAAGGAAGTCGTCGTCGAGCAGCCAGGGGCTGTAGGTGGCCACGGGCAGGACGACACTGTCGCGATCCGGGTCGAGCGTCGGCTCCGTGAAGTTGCGGCGGACCCAGAACAGGAGATGGCCCAACTGGCGTTGCGCGGTGCGGGCGACACTTCCTGCCATCTTCAGATCTTCCGGCTGAGAACTGCTGTTTGCTGCTGCGGGACGCGCACTGTAGGCCTTCGGCAGCATGCAGTCAAATACAGCGGCGGGATCCCCGAAAGGCGATCCCGCCGCTGCTGGCACGACCCGTGTAGTCCGTCGCACCTCTGTTTCTCGTGATCCCCGCACCCGGTCGGTGCCGTGATCATGGATCGCTCAACCCGGCTTGAAGCATCCGGGAGGAAACCGGTACTCCGGTCCGGGCTCAGCGCATCACATGGATCACTTCCACCTCTTCTTCGGGTTCGGGGATCACGAATTTCCTGACCTTCTTCGTGGGCGCCGGAGCGTCGCGCAGCAACTCCTGCGCGCTCAGCATCACGGTCGGCGAATCGTCATCGAGGTCTGCGCCCTCTGCAGCGTTGACCGAGAACATCGGCCTGGTGTTGCCGCGCGCACGGCGCTCGGACTCGCCAGTCACGGTGTTCACGGGAGTGGAAATGGTAGCAGGGCGACGCTGGACTTCCTGGAGTACGGCTGCACGCAGATCCAGCGCGAGCTCCAGGAAATCCTTCAGGCGTGCGCCATCCAGAGGCCGGGCGCTGAACACCCAACCCCGGCTCCCGTGGATTTCGAGCCCCGTCGGAATACGGCCTTCCTCACGGTTGACCAGCCGGGAAGTCCAGAGATCGATCGAGCGACGAGCGTTGTCGTCGAGAAGTTCATGCCCACGGGCCCGCCTCTGCACCGTCCAATGCCCGACCTTCGGCCGCGACGGAGTCGGCTTGCGCAGGAGCATGCGTCGGGCCCAGGAAGTACCTTGCTGCGTGTCAACGATTGCCGGCTCGATATGAACATCACCGACATTGAGATCACCACGGATCTCGAACCCGAGCACCTCGTGCTCTTGCCCTTGCACCTGCCGTCGGGCGAGCCAGTAGCGACCCTGGCGGTCCTGGCCCTGGAAGAAAGACTCGGCGCTGGCTTCGCGCTGCGCGCAGCAATACCAGTTCACCGACTCGAGGTCGGTGCTGCGAGCACGCTCGCCCACGTAGTCGAGGCCGGAGCGTCGCGCGAATGCCACGAGCTGTTCACGGCGCATACGTCTCTGCTCGGCCCGGCGTGACCGGATCACATTGACCACGATCACGCTCGCGGCACCGACAAGGGTGCCTGCGCCAACGACCAGCAGGGGATTAAAGAGACCCATTCTTGATACTCCCGGTAGTGCCCGGTTCCGGTTTCCTCCCGTACATCCGGGTACATCAGCAATGCCCGTGCGCATGCCAGGCCGGTATCGTGCCGGTATCGGGCCGCTCTCGGCAAAGGCACAGGACGGGGCAGTGTTCCGGGTCGTTTCCCACCCGGGTCACGCTCAGCCCGTGCGAGTTCGCGCACTGGACGTGCAGTCTGCATCACGTCTCCGCCATTGACGTAGCCGGTCGTCCAGCAGAGCGTTGCATGGTGGAGAGGAGCTGCTATGGCGAACGCCGAAGATACCTTTGAGCCCGGATACGACCGTGTAGTGCGGCTGGATTTCGCCGAACGGATCCATCGCGTGACCTCGATCCACGTGGGCACACGGCATCAGCGCGTGCGCGTGGAGGCCGGCGAAGACCAGGCCTGGGAATTCGACCCTGCCGGCCGCCTGATCGTGGCGCAGGAAGAATCAGTGAGCCGCCACCGGACTTTTGATGGGCGGATCTGGGGTCATCGGGTGATCGGGTCAAACGAAGAGCGGCGACTCATCGATGATGCCGGACCCGACGATCCGCAGGTCTGGCTGGCGCGCGTCCATGGTCGCATCCGGCGCTGGATGGCGGCCGATGCCGAGGCTGTGTGGGTGCGCGGCGAGGGCATCAGCCCGCTGGATTTTGCGCGCAGCTCCCTGGCCATGACTGCCGCCCGCAGCCCCGCCATCCTGAAGACAGAAGTCGCGTGGGCAGAACGGATCTGGCGCCAGGTCCCCGTGCTGCCGCCCGACCAGTATGAGTCACTGGTCCTGCAGATCAGCGAAGGCTGCCCATGGGACCGCTGCCGTTTCTGTTCGCTTTACCGCGACGTGCCCTTCCGCGAGAGGACGCTCGAGGAGATCGAGCGCCACCTCGATGAGGTGCTGCTCTTTGTCGGCGCCAGTGCGGCGCGTGTGCACAGGGTCTTTCTCGGTCAGGCCAACGCGCTGCTGCGCGATACCGGCGAGTTGCTGGAGATCCTGCAAATGATCCGCCGCCGCATCCCGATCGCCGACCCCACGCTCGGCGCCGGTGCCCAACGCCGCTGGCTGCAGGAACACACACCCTCGGCGAGCGGCTTCTTTGCCTTCATCGACGCGTTTCACAAGCCACGCCCGGTCCAGGATTGGGCCCTGCTGCGCGATGCCGGATTGCGACGTGTGTACATCGGGCTGGAGAGCGGCGATGGACAGCGGCTGCGCGCGCTCGGGAAGCCGCTCGATCCCGATCGCGCCATCGAACTGGTTGACGACCTGCACGCGGCCGGGTTGCCCGTGGCAGTCATACTGCTCACCGGCATCGCGGGCCCTGAGGGCGAGGCCGCACACCGCGAAGCTTCTGCCAGTGTCGTGGGCCGAATGCAGCTGAGAACAGCCGACCAGGTCTACCTGTCACCACTCGTGCATCCTGCTGGTGCCACGATCGAGGGCATCTCGCCTGGTGATGCAGAGCTGGTGCGATCAGTGCCCGAACTCGAACGCATGCGCGAGTGCCTGCGCGGCGCGCTGCCGCGCACGGTTCCGGTTGCGACCTACAACCTGGCGCAACTGGCAGCGCGCACACCGCGCGGCTGACTCAGCGCAGCACCCGCCAGCCGACTTCCCCACCCGCGCGCAAGGGCACGACCGAGTCGTCGCCAAAGGCGTAGCTGTCTGACACCGGCGTCGAAGATTTCTTGAGTGTGATTGTGGAGCTTGTTCGCTGCAGCCCGTAGAAATCGGTGCCGAAGTGGCTGGCGAATCCCTCCAGGCGGTCGAGCGCCCCGGCAGTCTCGAATGCCTCCGCATACAACGCCAGCGCCAGCGGCGAGCTGTAGCAACCCGCGCAACCGTCGGCGCACTCCTTGGCCTCGCGTGGGTGCGGCGCGCTGTCGGTACCGAGAAAGAAGCGCGGGCTGCCTCCGGTCGCCGCGGCAAGCAAGGCCTGGCGATGGCGTTCGCGCTTGAGCACGGGCAAGCAGTAGAGGTGCGGATGCAGCCCCCCGACCAGCAGGTCGTTGCGGTTGTAGAGCAGGTGCTGCGGCGTGATCGTACCGGCCACGCGGTCGCCGCCCTGCTCGACAAAGTTCACACCCTCGGCAGTCGTCACATGTTCGAGGACGACTTTCAGCGCGGGATGGCGGATCAGGATCTTCGCGAGGACATCGTCCAGAAAACGCGCCTCGCGGTCGAAGATGTCGACTGTGGGACCGGTGCTCTCGCCGTGGACGAGCAGGAGCAGGTCATTCTCGGCCATCGCGGCCAGCGTCTGGTCGATGCGGGCGTAATCAGTAACGCCGTGGTCGGAATTCGTGGTCGCGCCCGCGGGGTAGAGCTTGAGTGCGACGACGGCGTCTTCAGCAGCCGCGCGCTCGACCTCGGCGGGGCTGGTGTTGTCGGTCAGGTAGAGGCTCATCAGCCACTGGCAGTCCTGGTCCGGTAGCTGATGCTCGACGATGCGCTGACGGTAGGCGAGAGCCTCATCAACCGTGGTTACAGGCGGCTTGAGGTTTGGCATGACCAGCGCGCGACCGAAATCACGCGCCACATGCGGCACGACCGTTTCCAGCGCCACACCGTCGCGCAAGTGGACGTGCGCATCGAAGGGGGTAGCGAGAGTCAGCTCCACGAATCGTCTCCTTCTTCGGCTGCGCCCACGGGCAGGCCAGGCCGCACCTTGAGCACGCTCTCTTTCTGGATCGTGACCGTGCCGGGCTTGGAGCCACGCGGCTTGCGGACGTTCTTCGCTTGAGTGCAGCTGACCAGGGTCAGACCGCCGTTGCGCGCCTTGCTGTGCCAGGCCGCGATCGCAGCGGCCTGCTCCAGCGTGGCCTTGTCGGGCTTGTCAGTCTTGTCAGCCTTGCCCACCTGCAGCAGCACGTGACTGCCGGGCAGGCCGTGCACGTGGAACCACCAGTCGTTGGGACGGGCGATCTTCAGGCTCAGGCGGTCGTTGTCGGCGTCGGTCTTGCCGGCCAGCACGGTGTATCCGCCGGGGAGTTCGTACTCCCAGGCCTTGACCTGGCTGCGCGGATCGAATCTTCGTTCGGTCGTCATGGCATCCTCACGGCGTAGCGACCCGCCTCCGGACCGCGGGGCGGGCACAGTGTAGACCATCACCGGGTCCTGACCAGTTTGTACGAGGGCGGCAAACGACCAACCCGTACCCGGGCGCTGACGCCCGGCTTGACCGCAAACTCAGACCCCCGGCCACATCCACGCGAAGACCGCGCCGGTAACCAGCCCGTAGATCACGCCCTCGAACACGAACTTCGATACCACCTTCATCGACTTACCCTTCCAGATAAAGTCGTGCAGGTTGGCCACGCCGTAAGGCAGGACCGCGATCGTACCGAGCACGCGGAACACAGTCGGGAATGCCGTCCCGTCAGCCAACGTGATCTTCCCTACATAAGCCACGAGCACACCAATCAGAATTGAATAACCGAACCACTGCACCAGGCTCGTGCCGAAGTTCAGCGGCCCGTTGGGCATCACGGTCATGAAGGCAACCGGCCCGCGCGCCATCTTCGCCTTGAACTCGTCGCTGCCCATCTCTTTCATGTCGCCGCAAAACGGAAGCAGGTACTCGCCCGGCTTCACGTCTCCTGCACGCATCGTCTCCATCACGGCTTCTTCGTTGGACAGGCCGTGCGTATCGCCCTTGTGGATGGGGATGACCATGTGGAAGATCGAACTGACCACGAACACGGCGACCGCCGACACCAGGATCGGCAGCCAGAGCGCTGCGAGAAATTCCATGTTGAACTCCGGGCATGAGGAAGAGGGAACCGCAGGGATCCTCTCCAAGAGTGCCCGGGCGTTCAAGTTGTAAAGCTCAGTACATCTCGTATTTGACGAATCGCGCGTCGAGGCTGCCGATTCGCACCGGCACCTTCTGCGCCGTGCGCAGCCCGACATGTTTCACGAGCTCGCGGTTGCCCAGGATCAGCCAGGCGGCCGAGCCAGCGCACTTGTTCTTCAGGAAGTCACCCAGTTCACGCACCAGTTCCTGCGCCTGCTCCTCTTCGCCGAGACGGATGCCCCACGGCGGGTTGCAGACGATCAAGCCATTCTCCAGGCCGGGGTGATCCTGGAAGCGGCCACGCTTGAGCCGCACATCCTCGCCGCCGGGGATACGGGCGAGATTCTCGCCGGCGGTCCTCAGTAGAGCAGCGTCGGAGTCGTTGCCACGGATCAGGCCGTCTTCGACTTCGCGCGCCGAGTCGAGCCACTTGCGCCGCGCAGTGTCGAAGGCCTCCGGGCCGAGACCGGGCAGCAGGCGCGCACCGCCGCGACGCAGCATATACATCGGTGCGATGCCACCGGCCCGCAGCATGGCCTCGGCGAGGATCGTGCCGCTGCCGCACATCGGATCCAGCAGCGGGCGTTCGCCCTCGTAGGCAGCCAAATCGAGCAAGCCCGCGGCCACCGTCTCTGGCAACGGAGCCGCACCCGCCTCCTGCCTGTAGCCGCGACGGTGCCTCGAGCCATCTCCAAGATCGACGTACACCGTCGCAAAATTGTCCTCGAGGTGGATGTGCACGCGCAGGTCGGGCCGGCGCTTGTCGACCTCGGGTCGATCGCCGACAGCCTCACGCATGCGGTCGCAAATCGCGTCCTTGAGCTTGAGCGAAACGAACTGCGAGTGCGTGGCCTTGCTGTTGGCCAGCGTGGCCGAGACGAGGATCGAGTTGCGTGCCTCGATCAGGTCTTCCCACGGAATCTCCATGGCCCGGCGCAGCAGGTACTTGCTGCTATGGCAGGCGAAGCCGGTCAGAGGCGCGAGCAGGCGGCCGATCAGGCGCGAGCCGAAGAGCAGATCGAGGGTCACGCCCCGCGTTGCGCAGAGGTGCACGCCACGGCGGATCGGGCGCAGGTTCGTGGCGCCCAGGCGCTCCAGTTCGCGCGCGGCGGCCTCCTCAAGGCCCTCGTTGACCATCGCGAAGAGGCGGCCCTGCTCGCGGTAGATGAATTCATTGGCGTCCATGCAACCCAATCACGCCGGGGGGCCGTAGATCCGCCAGCCTCAGCCGGGTTGCACGGAGCGGCCACACGGCCCGGGATCGGCCCGGGATCGGCCCCGATTCGGTCGGGATATGACCGATTCGGCACACGCCGCAGGCTGCGTTCCTTACTATGCTGCAACCTGGATATTTTTGCCCGGGCCCGCTGCTGCGTGCCGCGGGCCGTTCGACCTGTCACTTCCCGGAGACACGAATGTCCGCCGTACACAGCCGCGCCTTGCCGGCGCTCCTCATCCTGCTCCTGGCCGCCTGTTCCGGCGGCGGCGAACCCGCAGCCCACGGCGGCGATGGCGGGCCTGGCGGCAGCCCCGGCCAGCGTCACGAGCAGCCACCGGTCCCGGTGGCCGTGGCGCCGGCGACGGTCGGCAGCATTGCCAGCACCTACCGCAGCAATGCCACGCTCGAGGCCAATGCCCAGGCCGAGATCCTGGCCCGCGTACCCGGCGTCGTGCAGACGATCGCGGTCGAGGAAGGTGACCAGGTCAAACGCGGCCAGGCCCTCCTGCAGATCCAGGCCGAAGAATACAAGTACCGCCTGCAGCAGGCCGAGGCTTCGACACGCAACCTCAAGTCCCGCTACGATCGCTCGCAGAACATGGCCGACCGCGGGCTGGCCAGCGTCGAAGACTTCGACACAGCCGAATCCGAATACGCCAGCGCACAAGCCAACGAAGGACTGGCCCGAATCGAACTCGGCTATACGACCGTGCGCGCCCCGATGGATGGCACGATTGTCGGACGACTGGTTGATCCAGGCCAGCCGATCAGTGCCAACCTCGCGGTATTCCGCATTGCCAGTTTCGACCCTCTGCTCGCGCGCGTGCACGTGCCAAGCAAGGAATTCCGCCGCCTCACCACCGAGCAGCCGGTCACGATCCACCTCGACAGCGACGGTACTGTCCTGCAAGGCCGGATCCAGCTGGTGAGCCCGATCATCGATCCGGCCAGCGGCACGATCAAAGTCACGGTCGAGATCACTGCCTATCCAGCCGGCGTGCGGCCGGGCGATTTTGCCGAGGTGCGCATCGTGACCGAGCGGCGGGACAATCGCACCCTGGTGCCGCGCGTGGCGTTGGTCAGCGACAAGGGTGAAGAGGTGGTCTACGTCGAGTCCGCCGGCATGGCCGAGCGCCGAGTCGTCGAGGTCGGCCTGAGCGACGACGACTGGGCAGAGATCATCTCCGGCGTGCAGTCCGGCGAAGTGATCGTGGTCAAGGGACAGCGTTCGCTGCAGCACGGGCAGAAGGTCCGCGTGCTGGAGGGTGAGGCCAGCGAAGGGGCCGTGGCCGAAGAGAAGCCGGCGCGCGGCCAGGGTGGGGCGTCCTCCTGATGCGCGATCTGGTTTCGCTCGCAGTACGCCGCCGCGTCAGCGTGATCATGTCCGCACTGGCCGTCGTTGCCTTTGGCGCGGTGGCCTACCAGCGCCTGGCCATCGAGCTCTTTCCCGACATCACGCACCCGTCGATCACCGTGCAGACGGATTTCGAGGACACCGCGCCGCAAGAGATCGAGACACTTATCTCGCGGCCTGTCGAGGAGGCCGTCGGCGTCCTGCGCGGGCTCAAGACTATCCGCAGCGTCTCTCGCCCGGGCGTCAGCGAGGTCACGCTGGAATTCGAGTGGGGCTCGGACATAGACCTGCTGTCCATGGAAGTGCGCGAGAAACTCGACCGCCTGATCCTGCCCGAAGGCTCCGATGACCCGATCATCCTGCGCTTCGACCCATCCCTTGAACCGGTCGTCCGCCTCGCGCTGCACGGCGAGGGTTCGCTGGTCACGATGCGCCGACTGGCCGAGAAACAGATCAAGCAGGACTTCGAGACACTCGGTGGCGTGGCTGCGGCCGAGATCAAGGGCGGCCTCGAGGACGAGGTCCAGATCGAGGTCAACCAGGAGCGCCTGGCCGCACTGAACATTCCCATCGCGCGCATCGAACAGGTAGTGGGCGTGAGCAACGTCAACCTGCCCGGTGGCGCGCTGCGCGGCCAGACCAACCAGTACCTGGTGCGCACGATCAACGAATTTGACAACGTCGAGGAGATCGGCGACCTGATCATTGCCATGAATGAAGCCGCTGCCGTGCGCCTGCGCGACGTGGCCACCGTGCGTATGGGCGTGAAGGACCGCGAAGAGATCACGCGCGTAAATGGTGAAGAGTCCGTAGAGATCGCGATCTACAAGGAGGGCGACGCCAACACGGTAACCGTGGCGCGCGAGCTGCACGCAAACATCGCCGAGTGGCAGAACGGCAAGCTGCCGCCTGGCATGCGCATGAGCGTGCTCTTTGACCAGTCGTCTTTCATCGAGTCGGCGGTGAAGGAAGTCCGCAACGCCGCGGTCATCGGTGGTGTGCTGGCGATCCTCGTACTGCTGTTCTTCCTGCGCGACTTCACCGCCACCCTGATCATCGCGATCTCGATCCCGCTGTCGGTCATCGCGACCTTCGTGGCGATGTACCGCATGGACATCTCGCTGAACATCATGTCACTCGGCGGGCTCACGCTGGGCATCGGTATGCTCGTGGACAGTTCGATCGTGGTGCTCGAATCGATCCATCGCGCGCGACAGCGCGGGCTGCCCGCGATGCAGGCGGCGATCGAGGGTACGACCGAAGTCGGCGCAGCCGTAGTTGCCTCCACCTTGACGACCATCGCCGTGTTCCTTCCGATCGTTTTTGTGGAGGGCATCGCCGGACAACTCTTTGGCGACCAGGCTTTGACCGTGACCTTCTCGATGCTCGCCTCGCTGCTGGTGGCGGTCACCGTGATCCCGATGTTCAGCGCCATGGGCGGCCGACGCGTGGAGGTGGTCGACGAGGTGCAGAGCCTCGGGCGGGTGTCGCGGATCTATGATCGGCTCATCGGCACTGCGCTGCGCACGCCGGTACCGGTGCTGCTATTCGGATTCGCACTGTTCAGCGCCTCGGCCTTCGCGATCAGCCGCCACGCCACCGAGCTGATCCCGACGCTCACCGAAGGCGAGTTCTTCTTCGAGGTGCAGATGCCTGAGGGCACTGCGATTACGGCGACCAACGCCGTCATCGAGGAAATGGAAGAAGCCGCCGCCGCCGACCCGCGGCTGGCCCTGCACTACGCCACGGTGGGCAGTCGCGTCGTGAGCGGCGGGCTTTCCCTGCAGACGAAGTCCGAGAACCTCGGCCAGCTCAACCTCGTTCTGGCCGACCGCAAGGACGAGACGGCCGAAGCCGCGGTGATCGCCGGGCTGCGCGAACGCTTCATCGACATCCCCGAACTCGAACTCGAACTCGGTCGCCCCAGCTACTTCTCCATGAAGACACCGATCGAAGTGATCATATTCGGAGAAGACCTCGAACTGCTGCGTGCATGGTCGCTCCAGCTGGCCGAGGCAATGTCGGGAATTGCCGGGCTACGCGACGTGCGCAGTTCGCTCGAGGCCGGCAACCCCGAACTACAAGTCATCTTCGACCGCAACCGCCTGGCTGCGATGGGCCTGGACCTCGGCCAGATGTCCTCGACGCTGCGCACGCGGGTACAGGGATCGGTACCGACGCGTTTCAAGGAAGAAGACCGCCAGATCGACATCCGCGTGCGCAATGCGGGCATCACAGAAAGTTCGCAGGATGATGTGCGCCGCCTCGTGTTGCCCGGACCCGAAGGCCCGATCCGCCTGATCAGCGTGGCCGACGTGCGGCTGGACCGCGGGCCAGCGGAGATCCACCGCGTGCAACAGCAGCGCGCCGCCGTGGTCTCGGCCGACCTGCAGGGGCGCTCGCTCGGCGCAGCCGTCGTCGACGTGCGGGCCCTGCTGGCCGCCATGCCCCCACCGCCGGGACTCAGCATCGAACTGGGCGGCCAGAACGAAGAGATGGAGACCTCGTTCGCCAGCATCCGCTTTGCGATCATACTGGCCATCTTCCTCGTCTACCTTGTCATGGCCTCGACCTTCGAGAGTTTCCTGCATCCGCTCCTGGTGCTGTTCACCATCCCGCTGGCCCTCGTCGGCGTGTACCTGGGCCTGTGGATCACGCAGACCACGATTTCCGTGATCGTATTGATCGGCGTGATCATGCTCGTGGGTATCGTGGTGAACAACGCCATCGTGCTGATCGATACGATCAACCGCTACAGGCGCGGCGGCATGGCCAAGGCCGAGGCGATCGTACGCGCCGGCCACGTGCGCTTGCGCCCGATCCTGATGACCACGCTGACCACGGTGCTCGGCCTGTTGCCCATGGCCCTGAGCTGGGGTGAGGGAGCGGAGCTGCGTGCACCACTGGCGATTACTGTGGCCAGCGGCCTGCTGCTGAGCACGCTGCTCACGCTCGTGGTGATTCCTGCCGCCTACGCACTCGTACCGTCCTCGGTCAGTTCGCTCGAGGAGGAAGCATGAACCTGCCTGAGCTCGCGATAAAACGCCACGTAACCACACTGATGGTCCTGGTGAGCCTGGTCGTCCTGGGTGCCGTGGCGTTGATACGCCTGCCCCTGGCCTTCATGCCCGAGATCGAGGAGCCCCAGCTCTTCGTGATCCTGCCGTGGGACAGCGCCTCGCCCGAACAGGTCGAGCGCATGGTCGTACGACCGGTCGAGGACGCGCTGGGCAGCGTGAAGGGCGTAACCTCGATGTGGTCGCGCTGCGGCAGCGACGGTGGCAGGATTCGGCTGGGCTTTGACTGGGGCGCCGACCTGCAGGTCGCCCGCGTCGACATCTGGGAGAAAATCGACCGCGTACGCCGCGACCTGCCTGATGACCTCGGCGACATCATGGTCAGCAATGGCTGGGGTGGGCGCGACGCGGATAAACCCGTGCTCGAGGGACGCCTGAGCAGCGATCTCGACCTGAGTGCGAGCTACGACCTGCTCGACCGCCGCATCGTCAAACCACTCGAGCGCGTCGCCGGTGTGGCCTCGGTCAACCTCGATGGCGTAAATCCACGTGAAGTGCGCATCGATCTGTCGGCCGCCGCACTCGAACGCCATTCCATGGACATCCGTTCGGTGCAGCAGGCCCTGCGCGGCAGCAATCTCAACCAGTCGCTCGGCCACATGCGCGATGGCGACACCCGATTCACGCTGCGCACCGTAGCCGGCTTCAGCTCGATCGAGGAGATCCAGAACCTGCCGTTGCGCGAAGACGGCCTGCGCCTGCGCGATATTGCAAGTGTGGTCTACGAGGAACCGCCGCTGACCTACGGACGGCACCTGGACGGGAACTTCGCTGTCGGGCTAGAGGTCGCGGCCGAGGCCAACGCCAATGTCGTTGAGGTCGGGCGCGAACTCGAGGCCCGCATCGCGGACATGAACAGTGATCCCGAGCTGAAGGGCGTGAACTTCCTGGTCTGGTTCAGCCAGAGCCGCGAGATCCTCAACACGCTGAGCGACCTGGCATTCACGGGTATCTTCGGGGCCATTCTCGCTGGACTCGTGCTGTTCCTCTTTCTGCGGCGCGTCTCGACCACGATCGTCAGCGTGCTGAGCATCCCCTTCTCGCTGATCGTGGCTTGCGGCTTTATCTGGCTACGCGGCGGCACGATGAACACGCTCACGCTACTCGGCCTGATCGTCGGCATTGGCATGCTCGTCGACAACGCCGTCGTGGTGATCGAGAACATCTTCCGTCACCAGGAAGAAGGCGACGACCAGAAAACCGCAGCTCGCCTGGGTGCCAGCGAAGTGTCGATGGCGGTCACCGCGGCGACCTTCACCAGCGTGATCGTGTTTCTGCCGATCATCTTCAACAAGCCCACGGAGATGAACCTGTACCTCAAGGAACTGGGCATCACGATCTGCATCACGCTGCTGGCCTCGCTCTTCGTGAGCCAGACGATGATCCCGATGGCCACGAGCTGGTTCATCAAGAGCAAGCCGATGCCGCGCGGCAAGGTGATGATTGCCCTGGAGAGCTCCTACAGCCGGTTGATCGGATGGGTGCTGGGCGTCGGCGGTGTCAGCCGACGTCAGCTGAACCTGCGCCGCGCAGGCGCACTGTTCGTGGGCCTTCTGGTCGTCGGCTCGACCGCCCTGCCTTTCTCGCAGACCGAGATGAATTTCGACGCCAACGAGACCGAGTTGTTCGTCACGATCAGCTATGAGTTCAGCGAGAGCCTGTCGCTGGACCGCAAGGAAGAGCTCGTCACGCAAGTCGAGCAGCATCTCGATCAGTACCGCGCGGAGATGGGTGCCCGCTCGATCTACAGCTGGTGGAGCGAACGCTGGACGATGACGCGTATCTACCTGCCTGAGGGCGGCGCCAGCGAGGAAAACATCGCCCGCGTGCGCCGCGTCGCCGGCGCCAACCTGCCCGAGATCGCCGGCCTGAAGCTCGAGGTCCAGACCAACCGCCAGCACTGGCGCCGCGACCGCGGCAAGCGCGTGGCCTTCCAGATCGTGGGCGAGGATTCTGAAGTCCTGGCCCGCCTCGCCGATGAGGCCAAGGAACGCCTGGCCAATGTTCCGGGGCTGGTGCGCCCCTTTGCCGGACACGATGAGGGCCAGGCCGAATTGCACGTGCAGCCCGACCGCGACCTCGCAACGCGCTACGGCGTCACGCCGCAGCAGATCAGCCAGGTCGTCGGTCTGACCTACCGCGGCAACCGCCTGCCGCGCTACCGCACAGCCGACGGCGAGCGCGAGATGCGCATGACGCTGGACGAGACCGAGAACGAATCCATCGACCAGCTGCACAACCTGCCGTTGTGGGCCGATGACGCCGGAAAGATCCCCCTCGCATCGATCGCGGATTTCGAATTGCTGCCCGGCAGCCAAAACATCCAGCGTGATAACCGCCTGACCTCGATGTGGGTCGGCGCCGAATACGAAGAAGGCAAGCGCGAGCAGTACATGCCGCAGGTGAGTGCGGTCATGGCCGGGATGGACTTCCCCTACGGATACTCGTGGCAGTGGGGTCGCTGGCAGAATCGCAGCCAGGAGAAGATGCAGGAGTTCTTCACGAACCTCTTATTGGCCCTGCTGTTGATCTTCGCGGTCATGGCCGGGCTCTTCGAGTCCGTGCGCCAGGCGATCGCGCTGATGATCGCGTTGCCCTTCGCGCTGGCCGGGGCCTTCTGGATCCTGTGGATCACCGGAACGGACTTCGATACGCCGGCCGCTGTCGGTGTGCTGTTGTTGATCGGCGTCGTGGTGAACAACGGGATCGTGATGATCGAGCACATCAATACCTACCGACGCAAGGGCATGCCGCGCAGCGAGGCAATCGTGCGCGGTGGACGCGAGCGAGTGCGACCAATCCTGATGACGGCAGTGACGACCTTGCTCGGGTTGCTGCCGATCGTGATCCAGAAGCCTTCGCTGGGCGGTGTGTATTACTACTCGATGGCACTGGTGATCATGGGCGGGCTGTTGCTGTCGACTGTGCTGACTTCGGTGATGCTGCCGGTGATCGTGACCGTGGTGGAGGATTTCGGGGCGATCATCGGGCGCGGCTTTGGCCGGGTGCGGGGGCGCTCTGGTGGTCACCAACCACCGCGTGCGGCGGTGCCCCGCTCCTAGGTGGCGGGCGCGGTTGATCGACTTCCGACGTCGGAACTAGTAATCGGCGAATTCAGCGAACACTGTTCCGGCGCGACAACAGCGCTCGGCGGATCTACCGGGTCGGCTGCTGCGTTCCAAGGCTGCGATGCCGTCAGTGTCGTCACCGCTATCGGTGCTGATGCAAAGCTCACCAGCTCGCCGCAGCCGCCTCAAGCTCACGCTCCACAGCCCGCGTGATCTCCACCTTCATCTCCGTGAAGATCCCCAGGTGCCCACCGTCAAACTCGTGCAGCTCTGCCCGCACACCGCCTGACTGCAGCAGGCGTACGGCAGACTTTCCCCCTCCGATCGGCACGACCGAGTCACTCTTGCCGTGATATGCATGCACCACGGCGGTCGAGGTCGCCACCGCTCCGCCAAGCTGTTGCTCGGTGAGCCGACCGGAGACCGCGATCACGCTCGACCACGTCTCGCCATGCCGCGCGGCCTGGTAATAGGCCATCATCGCCCCACCGGAGAAGCCGAGCAGGACAGGGCGGCCGGCGGTCGGGTACTTCTTCTCCAGCTGCTGGACCGCGTCGTTGAACGCGTCGCCGTACATCTCGAAGTCTTCGGGTGACCAGGGCCAGGCCTTCCCGCTGCCATAGGAAATCGGCCCCTTCAGCAGAACGACGCGCGCCGGTGTGGCGAGCGCATCCAGTGCGGTCTCGTGGAAATGTTTCGCATTGTCACCGTTGCCGTGCAGCGCGACGAGCATGGGCAGGCGCGCATTCTTGCTCGCGCCTGGTGTGTACTCGACCATGTAACCGAACTCCAGGTCAGACCCGGGTACGTCGACAACGGGATCCTGCCTCCACCACTGCACGAGCGCGAAAACGACCAGCAGGACCAGCAGACTCTTCTTCATGACAGTATTCGCCCGGTTCGGGGTTGATCAGAGCGAGTGGGCAGTTGCGAGCTTCGTGCCAGTGCGGCCCCACCACGAAGCTCAAATCGGCTCTGACACCGGGCTCCCTAGCCCTGACCCGACGCCTCCAGCAGAATGATCACAATTCCAATAATCGCGCCGCCAGCGATTGCCCCCGCACACAGCGTTTCCTGGTTCTCCACCCACAGCTTCCGGCCCCGGCTGCCTTCCCGCTCCCTGTACACCCTGCCCAGTGCCCAGAACAGAATTGCCCCCAGCGCCATCGACAGCGAAGTCGAGAAACTGATCACAAAGGCCAGCCCCACGCCTACCGACGAAAGCGGGAAGCGGTTCTTCGTCCACTTCTTCAACAACTCGAAGAGGATTCCCAACGCACCGCCGATGAACACCGCCGCCTGAGCTGACGGGTGCAGGAAGCTCAGCCCCTTCGTCAGCACCTCAGCCACCGCGCGCCAGGCCGCCGCGCCTGGCATTGGCAGGTTGTCGCTGAGCAGGTTTGCCGCATCATACTGGATCATCGCGTAGAACACGGGAATCGCCACGAATCCGCCAGCGAAGATACCCAGCACATGTCCCATGGCCTGATGCCGCGGCTTGCCACCGAGCATGTAGCCCGGCTTGATGTCCATGAGCAGATTCGATGTATTGCTCGCGACTTCAGCGGTAATCGCCGCCGTCATCACGTTGGTCGTGATCCGCCCCGGCGCGATCACACTGAAGGTCGTCTGAGTGAGATAGCCCAACGCCGAGGTTGGAGTAATCGAGGTTAATCCAGCCGAAGTAGCACCGATAGTAACGAACACGAAGACCAACGGGATCGCGAGAATACCCAGCCATGGGGAGACGCCAAAATACTTCCAGGCCATCCACACCACGACCGCGCCGAGCAGCGGAATCCCGATCGCCGACAGCCGACCCGGCAATTCGATATGCCGTAGCACGTCGCCCTCGCCCGTACCCGTGCTGCGCCGGGTCATCCCGCGCACGGCCTGCAGGATCACTTTCGGCTTGCTGAAGAAGCTATACAACGAGCCGGTGGTCATCATCGCGACGCCACCCCACATGCCCCACATCAGGATCGAACGAAAACCGGTGCCCTCAATGATGCCCTGATTCATCGCCCAGGGCGCGAGCACGCAGTAATTGAGTACCGCACCGACGAGCAGCGACACACCCGTGCGGATGCCCATCAGCCCACCTGCGGCCACCATCACGATCGACGAATCGAGCCGGATCGTCAGGTCGCGCAACGGTATCGAAGCAATCGCCGGCGTGAACACGCGATACACGAGCTCATCCCAGTAGCCCGGAAGGTGAAGGAAGGGCATCCGGATGAGCTCGACCACGCGCGCCGAACGCAGAAGTTCAATCAAGGCCGACAGACCTGCTGACATTCCCATCAAACGCGCCTTGTACAGGCCCTCCGAGCCGACCTCATCATGCAACGCATCGAGTACGACGCCGCAGGCCCGCCCCTCCGGGAAGGGGTACTGCTCCTCATTGATGAAGCGGCGTTTCAAGGGGAAGGCAAAGAGCACACCGAGCAGGCTCAAGGTGATCATCCAACCGATGCACACGCCGATCGGGATCAGCTCGCCGGTGATGATCATATAGGCCGACAGGCTGGTCACCAGTGGCGCGGTCATGTAGCCAGCCGCTGTCGCGATGCTCTGCATGGCGTTGTTCTCGAGGATCGTCATCTCCGAGCCGAGGCCCATCTTCGACAAGGTCTTGAAGGCGGCAAAAGCCAGGATAACCGACGTGATGCCCACGCCGAGCGTCCACCCGGTCTGGATCCCGATGTAGAGGTTGGTCAGGCTCAGTACGCCGCCGAGCAGCATGCCGGTCAGTGCCGAACGCAGGGTGAGCTGAGGCATGTCGCCGCGGAACACATTCTCCAGCCACCAGCGGTCCTTCTGCCCGGCGCTCCATTCACGGACCTGGTCTTCGCTGAGCTGTTCGATCGGCAT
>Ga0164313_10001023_pt1 | contig 24048 bp, 43 predicted proteins | sample GuaBasSedimGuay4_FD_113735 | JGI IMG/M metagenome (GOLD analysis project Ga0164313, IMG submission 113735) | Subseafloor sediment microbial communities from Guaymas Basin, Gulf of California, Mexico - Guay4, Core 4569-4, 0-3 cm | ecosystem: Environmental > Aquatic > Marine > Hydrothermal vents... | reverse complement strand
CGATACCGAGATATGGGCAGTGATCGGATTAAGAAAAGCTGATACATCTCTCATACCTCTATCTACTAGCGACCGTATACCTCTAGAGAATGATCGCAGAACTTATACAGTTCCAATGATAATCTCAGGCCCTATTAACATAGAGGCTGGAGACACTACTTACTTCGAATTCTGGATAGAAAAGAGCGGAGGTGGAAGTAAAACGGTTACTATATACATGGAAGGCAACGATGTATCGAGAGCTGTTACGTCAACTCCTATCGCCACATTTCCTTCAGCTCACGCAGCTACACATGAAGTTGGTGGATCAGATTTAGTTCTGCATAACAATTTAACTGGTGCAACCGGACAGAAAACCCATTCAGAGATTGATAACGAGCTCAATGAGAAGACCAGATGGTTAAATACTTGGTATCAGAAAGAATACCAAAAGAACGATATGGTTCGCGATGGCGATTGGACTATGATCGCTAACAAGGTCACTTCTGAAAGGCCAGCTCCACAAGTTTATGGCGATCCTGTTTACGGGCTTCCTGAAACACCTTCTTGGGTTACTCAATCAAGTACCAGTGTAGTTTACTCTGGCCATGTTCTTACCTTTGCAAGAGGTGGCTGGTTAAAAGAAATAAGAGTTGCAGTTCCTGAGGTGTCTAGTAATATTAAGTATCGAATTTTAGTCATCGATGAAACTGATCCCGCTAATCTAATTACCCGAGTAATAACTAATCCTACCTTCGAAGAGAACTCTTGGACTACTGCTGTCTTAGGCTCGGCTATCATAAAATCAGGTACGATACTAAGGGTCCTTGTTGACTCTTTAAATTCGTCTGGAGATACTCTCCTAACGGGCAGTTGGGCTTATGATGGAACATCTAATAATTCTGCCCCAGCAACTTACCGATGGAATACTAATAATTTCCAGTCGATACTAAGAATTGATAAAACTGATTTAGATTCAACAGACCGTTCTTCTGACCTGCTGAGTGCTACAATAGATTCAACGATTCGATTAGCTAGCAATGCAACACCTTCTACCTATGAAGAATATCTTGTAATAGCTCCGCCGACAGACCAAGGTACGCACATAGAATACGAAGTCTCGTTAACTTCAACCTCAGGAACTCTTTCTACTGCAGATGTATGTAACTTAGATTTTACTATACCGATTCCTCAGCCTACTGGATACTTAGAGATAGATGACTACTGGACTCTTAACACTCCTGATTACTTATCCTCAGCTGTTGGTTTTGTATGGTTTGACGGAGTACCTCAAGCAGGTAATGATTCAAATGCCTATGCCATTGATCTCAAATGGCAAGATGCTACAGTAAGTGAAGATTGGGATTTAGTGGCTCTTAGCGAAGGAACTTCCAGTGGAGGCGGTAGCGGAGGTGGAGCTACTATACTTGATGAGTTAGGCGATGTCACGATAACTACTCCAGCTGAAGGAGAAGTATTGATATACAATGAACTTTCATCTCAATGGGAAAACAACCCAAACAATATAAAGAGAGCGGTCCTCGAGTTTACTAATGTAGCAGGACAAAGTGCTTTCGCAGTCGATTATTTTGTTGGATTGCTTGACGTAGAGTATAATGGCGTTAAGTTATTATCAACCGATTTTACTGCTACTGATGGCTCTAATGTAACTTTAGTTGAGCCAGTTCTAAATCCTGATCATAGTGTAGTATTTACTGCTTGGGGTAAAGATCAACCATAGGAGTAAAATACGTCAAAGAATAGAAGTTTAGCTTAAATAGATCGATCAAGCGAGGAAATACGATTATGTCTATTCATGTCAACAAAGACGGAAGTTTACTAGAAGTTTCTAGCATAGCGGCTAATGTAGCTGGAGACTTGGTTCCTATAACTCATGCGTATGCCAATGTAGGTGGAACTTTAGAACAAATCTTTGGAGAAATTCCTATACCAGCCGATCCTACTTATGATCTTTTTGGGATAGGTTTAGGTTCTTTAGGATCAGTTTTAGGCGACGGAACCACGAATGCAAAGCAGATAATTGCCCAAGCCCTAGCTGGAAGAAAAGTCAAGAAACTTGCTTCTTATAATCATACTTTCGCGATCTTAGATGATGATTCCCTAGTAGGTTTCGGAGATAATACAGATGCAAAAGTATCAGGAGATGGAATATCTACAGCTAGTGTAACTACAGCTGTAGAAATCCTAACTGATGTGATAGATGTTGACTGCGGTGAACGGCATACTGTGGCATTGATGTCAGATGGAACAGTCAAAGCTTGGGGTGACAATACCAATGGTCAGGTGACTGGAGACGGAACCACTGGCGGAGATACAGCTGTAACAATTCTTGATACAGGAGCTGTAGCGGTTGCTGCAGGAAGACAGTCTACGTACATTGTAAAAGAGAACGGAGACTTATGGGTTTGCGGTGCTAACACACAAGGCGAACTGCTAGGCGATGGTACTACTGCGGCCACAGTTGCAACTCTTACTCTTAGCGATACAGGTGTTCAAAAAGTTGTTTGTGGTACCACATATAGCAACCCTACTATAGATTCAGACGGAACGCATTCTCTTAGATTAATGATTAATGGAGATGTTAAGGCCTGCGGACGGAATGTAAATAGTGAAGTTCGGGGTGATGGCTCTCGTACTACTCCGCAACCGACAGCTGTAGTTATAGAAACTGGAGCTACTGCCATAGCGACTGGCATGGGTCATACTTTAATACTGTTAGATAACGGAGACGTGAAAGCTTTCGGACTGAATTCTTCGTATCAAGCAAGAGGCGATGGTATTAGTGGGGATGCTTGGGTCTCTGAAGTAATAGCTTCGGGAGCTATAGACGTAGCTTGTGGAAGCCACCACTCAGCGATTCTATTCGCCGATGGTATTCTCAAAACTTGGGGATACAATGGAGATACGCAGGTATCAGGTGACGGAGGCACTGCTACGCATACTTTACAAACTACCGTAGCGACTGGAGTATCTGTCTGTTTTGCCAGCTGTCGACAAACTCATTGGGGAAAGGAGTAACAAGTATGGAACCTTGGACTTTAGTAGCTTTGGTATTTATAATTGCGTTAGCGAGCACATCAGGAGAGGAAAACAATACTGAGAAGGAAAACATCATTTGTGTAGCCTCGACCTGTTATGTGAATGCAGAGTCTTCTAAAGATGAGGACAATAACTCTAAAAAGAAGGTTAATCATGTCAAAGAATAGAAGCTTAGCCCAAACGGGTAAAATTAATATAACAGACACTGCGCCTACCGATGCAGTAGGAAGCCAACCTGGAGATATGTGGTTTGTATACGAAGCGCCACAGCTGACTTTTGATCTCTACGCTTATGGAGAAAACGGACATGGCCAAGCGAGAGGCGATGGAACTAATACTGATCCAGAGCCTATAGCTAGTTTGATTGAATCTGGAGTAATTAGTGTAGCTGGTTTTGCTGAGCATACCGTTATAGTGCTCGCCAACGGAGAGGCTAAAGCATTCGGCGGAAACAACTATGGTGAATCAAGAGGCGATGGAACTGATGTGGACCCTCAGCTCACCTCAGCCGTTATAGAAACTGGAGTTAAAGACGCTGCGGTCAGTCAAAGGCATACTATGCTGCTGATGGAAAATGGAGATGTTAAATCCTTCGGAGGCAATTCTTTTGGCCAGACATTAGGCAATGGTTCAGTGATCACTCCACAGCTAACCAGCACGATCATAGAAACAGGTGCTAAAGCTGTTGCCGCTGGTCGGTATGCATCGTACATTTTGATGGAAAATGGAGACTTGAAAGCTTTCGGACGAAATACAAATGGTCAGGTAAGAGGCGATGGTTCAACTTCTAGCCCCGAAGCTACCACAGCAGTTATTGAAACTGGAGTCGCTGCGGTATCGGCTGGGCAGGACTTCGTAGTAATCTTGATGGAAAATGGAGATGTCAAAAGCTTTGGAGCCAATAGTAGTGGCCAAGCTCGAGGTGATGGTTCAACTTCTAGCCCCGAAGCTACCACAGCAGTTATTGAAACTGGTGTGATGGCTATTTCTGCAGGAGCTGATCACACATTACTCTTGATGGAAAATGGTGACGTTAAAGCTTTCGGTTCAAATGCTTTTGGAGGCTCTTTAGGTAACGGTTCAACAGTTAACCCGCAATCTACAAGCAATGTTGTAGAAACTGGAGCTACTGCGATTTCAGCCGGCAGTCAGTTTTCCATGATCTTAATGGAAAATGGCGATGTTAAAGCCTTTGGTTATAATAACAAAAGTCAATCAAGAGGTGATGGCGATACATCTGGGGCGCAAACGACAGCAGTCATTGCATCGAATGCTAAATTTATATTCGCAGCTAACGACTATGCGTTTTATGGCTTATAGAATCTAATGGGAATTAGCATAGGATTTAATTATGACTATTCACACGAATTAAGAGGAGGATAACCAAGATTAATTATTAAAAAATATTATTAAACTATATCCATGGTAATCCTGAGGGATTATCAGGGATTAAGTTTTATTAATTATATATAATCATATTAATAAAATTAATTAATCCCTGATAAACCCTGGTTAAATAGACTTATCTTCAGGTTTAAAGTTCTGATGTGTTGCAATTAACTCTTCGATATTTTTATTTTGAATCTTTTCTGCTAACTCAGCTATTTCAGTAAGATTCATTGGGTCTTCAAATTCACTTCGTCTCCTAGCTACTTCCAAGATTTCAAATTTAATATCGATCATGGGTAGTCCTTCCAGCTTAACTGCCAGTGCGGACCATCAAGAGGGCTAACCCAATGGCCTCCCCATTCAATCTGAACACCTTCCTTTATAGATGTTCTAAACATCGCTTTAGCTATCTTCTGGTAATAGCCAAACTCCCAACTTACACGGTTATCTACCCAAGCAAATACATCTCCAGCGTGCACACCAAGAGTATCTTGCAGTCTTAGTATGTGACGAGAGTTCATAGTTTTGCTAGCACCAGTATCAATCATTAACTTTTGTTTTTCAAAGGTTCTAACTGGATAACTAACTCCAAAATCGACTTCGCTTATTAAGATAGCTCCTATAAAGACTTTCTTTAAATCAGGATGGACGTGCTGTAAGTTTCTTAAAGATGTTTGACCGAATTGAAAGCTCATAACAAAATTCCTCAGTTAATGCACTGGTTCACCTGCTGGTTTGGTATCTTCCACATCACTATCGGCATGAAGAGAGTTTTCTACTAACTGATTACCAGCATCTTGCATAAGTTCTCCTGCGCATCTTGCACAGTCAAAGTCTCTTGCTAGAGCTGTCATAACTCCTGACATCACTCCACTCACAACCTCAGCTTTGTTAACCTCCGCTTTATCACCGGCTTTAAATACTTCTCCAAGATATTTAGTGACGCATTCAGTTACATCCATTGAAGCAGTGGTGAATCCTTCAGGTAATTCGTCTATGGTTACTTTTGGCATATCAATCTTCCTCATCGATTCTAAGTTCAGTAAATTCTTCTAAAGACAGGGAGCCTCCATCCACACAGAAAGAGCATGGAGGAAATCCACAGTGACATAAGCAAGACCTACAAGATAGATCATCATAATCTGCTTCGATGTCATCAATCAATTCCTCTCTTGAAGGCTTAGGACCAGGAATCACAATTCGACTCCTAATTCCTTTAGTCGGTTCTGCACTTTTTCCAATCTAATTGCTACGTATTTTTCGATCGCTCCGACTAGCTCAATGTCTTCTGACTTAGTGCAACTGCCTTCAACTTGAAAAGCAAATAGTCTACGATTAGTAGATGTAGTTACTTTAGCATATAAGCCATTATCGCTTCTGATTTCTGCTAGAGCGTCTTCGTTTGTTTCGAGCTGTTCAACTAACTCTTTAACTTCTTCCAAATCTTCTATTTTCATAACTGTGTCACTATAAAGATTGCTGAACTGATACACAAGCCAATTAAAACAGCTAGTACCACTAGTTTTCTTTTTCCAACGATTATTTGCTTTTCGAATAGTTCTCTTTCATGCCTTGTTAGCAGGGTAACAAAGTCCTTATTCTTTTTCATTATTATTTCCTTTAGCTATGACTGTCTTAAAGAATAGCCTAAAAGCTATGTTACAATGCTTATAAAGATATCTGTACTTGTAGTATCTCTTAAAGTGGGACAAGTCCCTAAAGCGTCCATCAGGCTCTGTGATATAGAGATTCCACAAATACTGTCTTTCTTCTTCAGTCATCAGATTTTTTCAACTTTGATTCTAACCTTTCTATAGCTTCTTCCACATGATCTAAACGAATTCTAATACTATCAAAAGCCTTATTTAGAGTTCTTGAATCCCTGGTTCCATTTGGAAAGTCTATTTCGTTCTTCGCTAGACATATCTGCATCTTCAGATAATTCAATTCTATGTTCTTCTCCGTAGACATCCTTCAAGCACTCCCGATGGGACTTAATCTGTTCGAATCCTAATTCAATCAATGTATTTTGATATGCAAATACTCTTTCTTTGTGCATCAACCCAACAACTGTACCTTTGTTCCTAGCACTCAGAGCTTCATGTCTACTGACCATATCTCTAAGCCACATCTCAATGTGTTGAGCACTTTTCATCAGGTTCAGCCTCTTTAAGCTTGCACATATCAAGAGTTTGATTAGACAAGCTACGCACTAAGTTATCAGAGTGATTCTTTCTCATAGCGATAGTCACTTGACATAAACAAGATGACATAAAAGATGATGGATGAATACCAGACTCATCAAGGTCTCTAACTTCTTTAGCCATAAGCTCCAAGTGCTTATTAACAATTCTGTTAACTCTGTCCATCTCGCCTCCGTTAACGAATTCAACAAGAGTATTGTCTAACAGATTTTGACGATGCTCTCTTGGTAGGCTGTCAAACTCCTGCTGTATTCTATCCATCATTTCTTCTTTGTTCATAACTACCTCAGTTAAGTTTATTTTTCTGTTGTTGGTTTAATACAAAAGTATCTTGCACTCCAGAAGGAGAGTCTAAAGATTCTATTATATGGTTGAATACATTAACAGTTTCTTCTTTGCCTAGCGAGTTAACCACCTGTGAAACATACATAGATGTTAATCCCATAAGACGATCAGTTCCTTCAATTCCCTCACTGTGGAGCATATTGTTTACTACATCAACTGCTTCATCAAACTTCTGATAAGCATGCTTTAACTCACCAGAAGCTGAATCAGAATGTTCTGCAGAGAATAGGATATGTTGATATGAGTTCTTTCCCATGCGCTTTTTTTATTTCCATGTTATTATTTATTAAGTATATATTATATAACAAGGATTTTTCAAAGTAAATTCTTTTATAATTCAATTTATCAAAATCCCTCAGGGATTACCAGGGATTAATTAATTTTATTTATATAATCATATTAATTATATATTATTTATTCCCTGGTATACCCTGGTTAATTCCCAGGGTATTCCTTTAATATATTTATTATTAAAATTATAAATCAATACGCCAGCGGAGTGCTACAGCGTGGAATGGTTTACCGTCAGCAGTCCAACAAGGATACTCAGCAGTTACCCACTTCCCTATGAATACTTCTTTATTTTTAATAACATGATATTTTTCTGGCATCGTGCCAGGAGCCGATAATCTAAATGTTTTCCCAGGCTGGATTTCGCAAATAAGGATAGCCCAGCCCTCTCGGCTCGGTACGACATCAACAACTTTAAACTCTTTGTCTTCGAGAGCTTTAACTTTAATGAGATACTTAGACCGTCTCCCAATTTCGTAAAGTCCAGATTGCTCCCTAAGAATGAGACCTTCATATCCATCTGCTATGACCTTCTTGTGCGCTAGAGATAAGTTTATATTATCGCGCTTCATATGGAATGTCGGCGACAACATTATATTCGGAGAGTTCTTGATATGAGCTTTCAGATATTCTAAACGCTCATGATAAGATGCACCTTCCAAGATGCAATCATAGATCATATAAACTAATCTATCAGAGTTAGGTTGCTTACGCTTAACCCAAGATGCGATAGTCTGGAGACTCTGTCCATGAACATACATCTCCCCATCTAAGTCAAGATCATCAGACATATTTAGTTGGTTCATGATATGTTCAACAGTCTTAATCGGTTTACCAGCTCTCGTATACGGAGTGTATTCCTGACCATAACAATTAGTTAACATGCGATGTCCATCGAACTTTTGTTGAACATAGCATTTGTTTAGGTCAAGTTTCTTTTGAACATCTCTATATTTAGAAGCCAACATAGGCCGGTAAAAGCCCATAGTATTGGTGAGTTCTGATTTTACATCTTCACGTTTATAGACGTAACCGCCATCAAGCTTTCCACTAACTCTAGCATCGACTCGACTTTTGACTTGAACTGCTAAACTTCTTCCTGCTTTACCGCAAGGTACTATTTCAGTATGGACAAGGGGACTATCAGATTCTTTCTGTCGAGATTTGAAAGTGATTGTTCCTCCTTGACTCCATATTTCCCAGATGTTTATGTTCTTGTTTCTGCCCATTCTATAGAGCTTTACATAGTTTGCTGGTTCCATATTCTTCCTGCCTTTTCCCAGAGATGCTGGCCACTAGCAGCGTAATCTTCCATGAATACGATTCTAGAAGCACTTGAATTGAGTAGAGCTTTTACACAATCGATACAAGGCGCAGTCGTGCAATAAATTGTAGTTATAGCTTTAATATCTCTACAATCTATCAGCGCACTTATTTCTGCATGTGATGCTTCACAAACAGATAAACCTTCACCTGTTTTATGATTAGCTCCTGGACATGGGGTATCAATACAGTGAGGCATTCCTGCAGGAACACCATTATATCCTGTACTTAATACTCTGTTGTGTTGGTCGACTAAGATACAACCGACCCTACGTCTAGCGCAAGTACTTCTAAGAGAAGCAATCAGCGCCATTGACATGTAGTATTCGTCTATATCAGGTCGTTTCATATCAAAGTCTTTCAGTAATACATTTACACAATTCAGCAATATACTCATTACGTTCAAACTCTATATCATTGATTTGATACTGTCTGATTTCTGCCATCATGTCTTCGGTTAGCAATTTGATTTTCTTTCTTAATTCTGTTCCGTTGCTAACATATAAGAACTTACGCAGACGTTCATTCTTAAAGATAGTGTAATCAGGATCAAATGATTTATCGATGAAGGTAACACACCCTGCAAGTATACTCTCATAGATTCTTAAAGTATGAAAGTTATCTTTGTAGAACGGATCACCAATGATGCAAGTCGCTTTAGCTCCAGACATTTTCTTAATAACTTGATCGAATGGAACTCTGCCAGAGAACTTAGCATTTAGATTTACTACTTTAGGAGTTAAGGCTCCAAATACTTCAACATTCAGATCGCTGTGCGAATAGAATTTTTCTATTTCTTTCTTACGCTTACCACCTCTTGGTGAGCCACCATACATCAGATCAATTGTTCGGTGTTCGTTAAGACAAACATCTTTAGCTTGAGCTAGAATCGCTTGTTCAATCGGAAAGTGAACTAAGTTCTCCCTCTGTATTGGCACTGCGTGTCTTTGTTTTCGAACCTCCTTGTCTAACTTATCGATGTTACGAGCCTGAGTCAGATAGATAATATCTTTTCTTTCGACACTGATATCTTTCTCTGTCCAATTCCAACCTTTGCTACTCACTAAGGGCCATACTTGTTTCAGCAACAGATTACCATCAGTGTTGATGTAGAAGACTCTACCGGGGAATGAATTGATAATTCTGAAGGCTGCTATCTGATCAGCTGGCTCAACCCCACCGAAAGCATTTACATTTCCATTGAACATTACGAGAGCATCGAACGAATCATGATTTGTAATGTTAAAGTGATTAACGTCGAGGAATCCGATGTCTTTCGGTATAACTGTATTGTTGGTCTTTTGGGTTATAACTGTTATGTCAAACTGCTCTTTAAGCAACTCAATCATAGAGTGTATATCAAAGTTGGCGGCGCTCATTGATCGCTTGGACCAAGTTATTCGAGCGCCGAGTTTAAGTATTCCTAACCTCGGCTTATTCATAATAATTTCCTTAAATTATTTTATTATTGAAGTACTATTATATAATACTTTAATTCAAATGTAAACCAATGTTTTAAGGTCTTATTTTCCAGAGCTTGATTCCACCAACATAATCAAAGCTTTCATGCTGATCATAACAGGCATGTAACGATGACAGTACAAAATCCCAATCATCATAAGTGTTAAAGTGTATTGGTTCAGGGTCTTTATCTGCTCTAGTGATTATAACATCTCTTGCAGCTTCAAGATTAGGACCGTACAGATGACTGGAATTTAACATCATATGCATATCACCTAACTCAACCGCTTCAGCAGTCTTCAGATTGTAAGCGCATAGGATGTTTAGTGCAACCGTAGTAAAGTTGAACATATCATATGGCAAACCTAACCAAGCGTCGCTAGACCTCATGTTAACAAAGCAATGTAACTTATTATCTCTGATTTGAAAGTTAAATACTAAAGTACATGGAAAATCGGCAGATGAACCAGGATTAGGCTTCCAGATTGTGAATACTGCTTGACGAGAGTTCTGATCTTTCACAAGAGAATTAATTACATAATCTCTTTGGTATATGAACATAGGTCCATAAGCTCCAGCGAACGATACACCGTTGTCACTAAATTGAGCTATATGTTTGTTGTATTCAGAAATGTCAGATACTGCATTGGTACCACAACAGATAGTCCAAGCTTCACGAGCCATGAACTTATAGGATAACTTTCGGTTTTGATGATAGCATACAGGGTAGTTCATATCGAATGAGAATGAATTACCTAGTATCTCTTTAGTTTCCAGTCCTCTTGGACTGACAGCTCCACCTTGTGCGTGAATAGCTGTCATAGTAGCTACCCAAGCGGATTGAGCTGAAGGATATTGTCTTTTAATTTCCATAAAATCTTGTCCTCAGATTACTTATTCTTGCTAGTAGTGGATTTTTTACATTGAACTCGGCATCTGTATAATCGTAAAACATGAGAGGTAATTTAGTGAGCTCAGCTGAACATTCGAAGAGACCGTGAACTTCTCTCATCTTACCTTCATCTTTGATGTACTCGATACCTTTACGTTCTTTCCATGAAGCTATAGCTATCTCAATTGGAGGTAAGCAAACTATAATAACTGAGTCTCTGTAAGCAGCTAACATCTCAGTAGCTCCATACAGAGATATTTCAGGAACTGTGTCTCTCATTACTTTGCCATAAATTAACTCAGACAAGTGCATTCTATCGAAGATAGTATTTTCCCTCATACAGTTCAGCTGATGAGAATACGCTAACATAGCTTCGTCGGATGTAGGGAAAACACCATTGTGAATTCTCTTGTAGTCTCTGAACAAACTATTTATAAGAGAAGTTTTACCTCCACAATCAGGTCCTTCTATTATAATCGCATCCATTAGTATTTCTCATCAAAGACTTTAACGTGATCAGGACCTTTCCACCCGCTGGGCTTGACTACATCAAGAGCATGCTTTCTTTTAGTTCTTGGATCATCAGCTCCAGTTGATCTTACTTTGGACATGTTAGCTCGTTGAACCTCATCCCAATGAGCTTGCCAGTCAAAACCTTGCAAAGCTGCAGTTCCTAATGCAACATATACTAGGTCAACCAAAGCATCTATCTGACCTTCGACATCACCGAGGCTAGTCGCTTCAACATACTCATCAAGCTCTTCCTGCATGAACTTAACTCTGAACTCAGATACATCAGTTGTTAATTGGCAAGGTTCTTTTGGATTTTCAATTCCAAACTTATCATGAAATGCTCGAACATCTTGGTTATTTGTATTGTTATTCATTAGTATTCCTTCGATTTACAGGCAATAAAAAAGGAGCTACCTATTACGATAGCTCCTTTAATGCACACTACTAAGAGCTTACATCAGATTTAGAAACCTGATGTTTCTGCTACTTCAGCTTCTTCACTAGATGCTTCAGTTTCAGCCGCTTCGCCTTCAGCCGCTTCGCCTTCAGCAGCTTCGCCTTCAGCAGCTTCAGCTTTCTCGCCACGAGGAGTTACTTCATACTCTTCAACTTCAGCGCCTTCAATTGCAATGAATCCTGCACAGAAATCATAACGTAGATCAATCTTCGCATGACCAGCTGCAATATAATCAGCAACAGTAAAATCACCTTTCTTAGCAAGTTCTAAGTATGTTTCAAATTTGTCATAAGCTTTTGAACCTTCGCGCTTAGGATTAGTTTCTGAAACGACAGTGATCTTACAGGTATCTTCCATGTTAAGAACACGCTTTGATGTCTTAGGGCCAGTGGCTTCAACTACTTCTTCAACCGCGTCAACTGCATCAACAGCTGCTTCTGTGTTATTTTCTTCAGTCATTCTAGTATTCCTTATTGCTTGTGGGTAAAATAAAAAGTTTAATTTTTAAACTGTGTGATTATTATATAATAACCTTTTTTCGTTGTAAACAAGTTTTTTTAATTTATTTTATCTTTTTTAAGGGTTAACCTGGCACATCCAGGCACATTTTATTTTTATTAATATGTTTATACATATAATATATAACTTATTCCCTGATAATCCCTGGTTAACCCTAATGATTATAGTTAAACTATATTTTTAATAAATTAATCTTGTTTAAAGGGTTTCTTAAAGCCATCGTCCCATTCTTCAGGAGTCATACCAGTCATAAGAAACTCTCTTTGATCAGCATTTAGCTCAGGCGCTGCGACCTGTATACTTTCAGTTCTGTTAACGATTTCTAGCAGACGTCTTTCAGATACTGGAAGTATCATAGTGCTCTTTTCTTTAGCGAAGACAGATTTAGCTCTCACTAAAACTCCACCTTCAACTATTTGATATTCTAATTCCATTAAAATGCCTCTTTTCTGTACTGTCGAGATAATTCAATTCGTGCTGGGTCAACCTTATCGATGATCCATTTGTAAGGAATTTCAGGATCAAATTTAGGTGTTTCAGTAAAGGCTTCAACTTTCACTACTGCAAATGGAGTGTGCGGAGTTTCAACAATTACTTGATCGCCTTTCTTTAACACAAGATCAGTTTTGTAAGTGTACAATCTTGGTGAATCGCTGAATGCACACTTAACTGCATTTATTTTCATGATACTTCTCCTTATATGTTATTTTGACTTAGCCAGTTTTTCATAAATGTCGTTTTGCTTTCTCTTCCATTGAGCTCGATCTTCATAGCTCTAAGAGCTTTATTCAGATAGTCATTTTCAAGATAGAATCCACTGAAGTCATATCTGTTATATATAACGTCTCTCCTAAACTCTGGAGCTGTGTTGTTCCATATCATCCTGAAAGTATTGAACAGATAACTTGTATTCATCTCATCGATATAGATAAAATCATCATTACTCTTCTTCCAACGAAATACTTCAGGTGGTATTATTGCGCTCATATTGCTACCACCTTAACTGCTTCATCACGTGGACACCATTTATCAGCTCTAACTTCCTTAGCTAACAAGTCAGCTTTATCCTTCGTCAAAGGTACATTGTCAGTAAAAGAAAAATCTTGCCAATATATCTCTCCCAAAGTAGGATGATTGTTGAACTGTACTTTGAATCGCTGTGGAGCTTCGACTACCCTGATACTTTTGCATTGAGCATGATATTCATCTTTTCTTTCTAACTCTGCAACTCTCTCAGCTTCGTCTTTAGATACATTAAAGCCGCCTTTAAGAATGTCCCAGTTTCCGTCAGCAAAATTAGGATGGATGTTAATTTCAACATTGTACACCATGGCATCACCTATTAGTTTATTAATTTATAGTTATATTATATATTACTATAATTCCAAAGTAAATACTTATTTTTAACAAGTTACCCCGTTATAAATAGCTATAACTCCGAATACTGAGCAGACAGCTAAAGAGATTAATTTCACCTTTGCCATATCAGAGTGGTACGCTTCAGATAGCTTGTCAAATTTAAGACCTAAATTACCATTTATTTCGATCAATCTTTCTACTTGTTTCATGAGTCCTTCATTCTTCTCTACTAATCTCTGTATAATTCCTGGGTCTTCCATAATATCCTCGATAAGTTTATTTTTCTTTTCTGTATTTCTGTAACATCTTAAAGAAGTTCTGCTGGTTATCATCTTTCAAGCTAACTGTTTCAATCATAACTTGATCAACGGTATTTTCAGCGAAACATCTAAAAACTGTTACTCGACTAGTAACACCTTGTCTAAATACTCTTCTTACAAATTGATCATAGCTTTCAAATGAATATGTGTTAGCATACCAGAAAACATGTCTACAAGTCTCCTGTAGATTGAGACCATGACCCATTGACATTGGATGACCAAACAGAACTGGATGTTTACCTGCATTGAACTCACCTTCCAATACTGTAGATTCCATAGGAGATATTCCGCTTCCTATATATGGAGCTCCAGGAAATGCCTTCTGCAACATAGCTAAATCTTCTCTGAAGTGATACGCTATCAGTAGAGGTTTACCTTGCAGTTCTTCGACTATTTCTTGTAGCAACTCGATTTTGTATTTGTGAATAGGGAAAGCTCTAGGTATTTTGCGTTGCTCTTTCTCCAGATCATCGAGTGATTCATAAATAAATCCATTGCAGATTTGTCTACATTTGTTAAGAGCTGAACTGCGAGATGGAGCTAACACTTTATATTCAGACTCTTCATCTTCGTACTCATCAAATAGAGAGAATAGTTTCTTCTCCATCTCTGTGTATTGTTTAAGTTCTTTACCTTCTAATTTAAATGTGACATCGACTTCATGCAATTCAGGTAGGTCTAATTCATCTTCAGCCGATCTGTATGTACAGAATGGAGATATCAATTTAGTTATTTCTTCAATAGCTCCTGGAAGAGGTTGAAAGTCATAACCTAAATAGTCAGCTTGAAAGAAGAATCTCTTTTTGTATGAGAAATAACTCTTCCCTAAGTGTTTACCTTTATCTAACATGTATATTTGAGACCATAGCTCATGATACGAGTTAGGTGTTGGGTTACCAGTAAGAATGAATCGTTTCTTGAAGTGATCAATAAAAGTCTTAACTGCTTTGAATCTTTTAGAGCTTGGATTCTTAAATTTAGTTGATTCATCTACAAATAGTATCTCCCATGGAAACCGCTTGTGAGATAGACAAACTTCATAAAGCCATTTGATTCCTTCTGGATTGATTAAGTAAACTCCATAATCGTTGCTCAAGAACTTCTGTAACTTATCAGGACCATGAAGGATAGTGAACTTTATGTTGTTAAAATTCTCCCACTTCTTAATCTCTCCTGGCCATACAGAATAACAGATTCTTAATGGTGCTATTACTAGAGTCTTCTTTCTTAACTTGTTTATCACAGATAAAGATACAGCTGACTTTCCAAGTCCCGGTTCGGCAAACAAACCATGGAAATTAAAGTCATCATCTAACATTGAGTCTATATCTTCAGCTTGATAGCTGTGTGGAACAAATATCTTGGCCATATTATTCTCCTAATAGCATGTAACCCAATTTTTACACGAACCATCATGACTCCAACCTCTAGAACCGCGAGCAGTTTTACAACACCAAGGATACAGGTGATGCGCATCCATTATAATAGCTAATTCATGATCTCTTTCTTTAATTTCATTCAATAACCGCCTTTCTTTTGAGTTAGCTGACTTGTGTTGAAAATAGAATTTAAGTTCCCTAATCGACATTGGTGGCATTATTCTTGTCCTTTTCAGTCTGCAGCCAGATTTGTTGGCGTAATTTGTTAACTTCACCTAAACCATAGAGTGACAATCCTGAGTCGATCTTGTCATTCTTATCGAAGGTCTGTATAATCCATCCGACATCATAAATCTGTCTGTACTGACACTGGGTCATTATGTATTTACGCATCTCATCGTAATGTTCTACTAACTCGTTTACTCGTGTGTTCCTAAAAGACACTGAGTCCTCTTCGACCCATGGATCACCCGATCCTGTCCAGCAGAGAGACCGACAACAGATAACCCAATTGTTAGGTTTGCTAACTATCATCTGAACTTGTTTCTGGACGAGAGGTCTCATCACATAACCAATCATAGCTTCTGCATGGCTGATACGTTGCTTTATATCGTCAGGATCAGTCATAGACTCCCAAGACCAGATTTTAACGTTCTTGAAAACTCTTTGAGCCCGATTAAAGGAATTATGCTTCTTAGTCCTCGGTTTCTTGCTCATAGACTAACTCCTTAGCTCTTTCGTACGCCTTTCTATAGGGGGCTGACCACTCACCATACATAAACAAACCGTATAAAGCACTGAAGGTATCTTCTTTTTCTTCTCTAAGCTCTTTAATGCACTTAGCAGCTTCCATCATGAGAGTGTGTTCTTCATTATCACAGTTCTCTTGAGAAGCATGAGACACTAAAGCTAATTCGATATCTACCATCTTAAAGTGCAAAGACGATATAACTAAATGTTGTTTATTCTTCATCTTCATCGTCAAATCCTATCATCTCATCAAATTGCTCAGACATCTGATTGAACTTCATCATGAAGTCTTTTACTTCTCTGTCTATATACTCATTTGTTCTTTGCTCTATAAACACTTTCTTCAGATGGACTATAAGTTCGCTCTTGTCTAATCCATGACCCACAGCACCTTCGATTCTTACATTTAAGTGTTCGCGATAAATGCCACATTTAAATATACCATAGAACAATTTAGAAAACTCTTCAAAGTCCTCATCCATTTTCTTTTTAGCTTTAGTTTCAAGTCTATCTTGTACGCTTTTAGTGTTCTTCATAATTTCTTCTTCCATACTTTTGATTTTTCTAGGATGCCTTCAAATGCAGCGATCGCGTGACGACGCATGTGTTTCCTTTCTGATCGAAAGAACTCTTTCATCAACAGATAAGGTGTTCCTTTCTCTTCCCAATGATTAGCTACACTTATCTTGTCAGATTTAGTCATAGAGCTATATAAATTTCCACCTACCGACATACCATAGCTAAGTGAACTACCCATAGGTTTAATAGTGACATTACCATAACGCTCAGAGAATGCTTTAGTTAGTTCTGTAGCATTAGATTTTGATATAAAGTAATGAAGGTCTTGAACATCTAACTGCTCATCGGTCATCATCTGTAGAACTTCTTGTGGGTCATCAAATGTGTCAGCCCATACTTGACTTGTTTCCCACGCGAGACCAAGCGGATTAGCTATTTGTCTGTCACATCCAAGATGTATTCTAGAAGGAGAGAAGTTATAACCATACTTAAATTTCTCTACATTACATACAAATAATCCATTAACAAATATCTCACCAGGTCTGTCAGGTAATATTGCAACTCCTTTGTGTCCTGGTTCTTGCATTGGAGTTTCAGCGAACACATTAACTTTTAACTTCAGCTCTTCGATCAGTTCAAAAGGAAAAGCGATTATGAAGGTAGTTTCATCGTAATGAATAGATTCTTTGCTTTCTTCACAATAATGATCTCGTACTATTATAGAGAATAAGTCTCTTTCCAACTCTTGATCATGATGAAATACACAGGTAGCTAATTTACTTCCGAACATTATATATGGATCACATTTTGATCGGAGTAACACCATCATAGCTAACTTGAAACCTTCTCCAAATCCACCAATAGTTGTTTCATTTTTATTTTGACTTTCGCCAAGAGCAAATGTGCTCATAGGAAGAATGTATTCTTCGGTTGTTATTGTTATTGTTCCATCCATGGATACTTGGAATGTGCTATTGTCTTCGGTATTATCAAGACAATTCTGTACAATCTCTTTAACCGCTTCAATAGGCCCCCATTCTTTTCTATACTCAGAGGTCATTGCATACTGTATTTGTTTCATTGAGGTACCTTCTTAGTTTTAGTTTCACCGAGAATGAATTCTACATCTATAACATCACCACTCTTAAGTTCATCAAAATGTTCTTCAATGTATTTATGAGCGACTGAAAATGTTCTATCTTGCCAATCATATGGATCGAATCTAGATGGTACATTGTTATTACCGTCCATTCGATGCAACATTATATACCGAGAGTGCTCAATATTTGTAAGACCCCAACCACCATGAGCTAATAATGATCTCTCTAATTCATTCTCAGAGCTTAGTCTCATAGCTAAAATTGGTATGAATGTAGCGCTATCTCTAAGTTCTAGTACTAATGTCTTCATCGAAAGTTCCTTTAACATATTTGATAAGTGATTTAATTCCACGACCACCTTTACGACAGCGAGGTATCCAACGTCCGGTGCCTGGCCACAGATCAACTAAGTGATCTTTAGCTTCAACTATCAGATGGGCTCCATGATTTTTAACTTCAAATATAATCTCTGCATCAATCAATAATTCAATTGAGTTTTTTCTGTTACTGGCTCTTTTCTTCTGACTACGGGCTTTCAAATCTTTGTAATATCCGCTTAGTTCTTCAGACATTTATTTACCTCTGTCATACTCTTATGCCAACGACTGAATGGTCTAGACCAGATTCTTCCGTTAGCTCCTTTGTATACGATTGTTACTGGATACTCTTCTGATCGAGTTGTATACTTGTTAGCGATGTGAAGCACTTTGTACAGATTGCCATTAGTGTGCTGCCACTTCGATCCAGGATTAGGTAGATTAGTACGGACCATAAGGTACTCCAACTACTGATATAATAAACATACGACCTACTTCGAATCCACAACCGCAGAAGAATCCTACTGTTATAAATATCATAATAGATGGGGCTAATTTTCTTTTTCTTATTGTTTTACGCTGGTGCTCCATGATTTTCCTCCTGCCATTTCTTAATATTTTTCTTTAGCAGTTTAGTGTGAATATAGACAGTGTTGTCGTTAAAATCCCATTCTTTACAAACCGATTTTGGAAACCAAATCTCTACATGCTCTCTTATCTCAATAAGCTGAGCTTTATCTGTTTCCCTAATAACGCTAACGAATTTCATTTTAGTGAAGTAGTGTAGCGGATTGCATAGAGTCTCAGAATATCCTATATCAGGACCTCTTTGATCAGATCCATCCCAATAAGCTCCTTGACTCTCGTATGCATCAAGAGCATGATCGAAACAATCACTCATACATCCTCCAAAATACTTAAAGCTTTTTCTACTTTACACTTGATCATTTCTAAATTAGGATAACAGTTTAAACCGTCTTCGTCTCTGTTTAAACCTTCATGGTCTAACTTCGATCCGTGTATAGCATCTTTGAGTTCTGACTTAGCTTGATCTATAGCAGTTCCTAGAACTGTTATCATCATACCTTGTTTGCTCATTTGATTAATACCTCAGTTGCTATTATTTTGTATGCTTCTTCTAAAGTGAATGGTACATAAACTCTAAAGCCCATCTTCTTGAGAAAATCTATCTTTTCAATCTGATGTTCTGATAATGTACCTTCAATTCGCTTGAGCTCCACGTAGAAAACAGTTCCATTGTTCTTTAGACACAGTCTATCGGGATAGCCCTTTTTCCCTTTGATTTCCTGCTTCAGAGCTAAGATATTATTCTGAGCGGCTCTCAATCTGAACTTTCTTTCTATGTGGGACTCTAACACTATAGCTGAGCTCCTAATTTTGTTATTTTAGTTCCTATATGATCTCCAAAACCGTTACCTGTAACAGCATCAAAAGATTTCATAGGCATTTCCATATGGTTCCACTTCTTAGTATAAGCAATCGCAATACCATGTTCGTTAACTTTAGAAATGAATATATCTTTTTGTTTTTCGAACTTGCCTAACTTTAATACCCAATAATGAACGGTCTCACCTTGATTAAAACGATAAGTTCTAAGCTGATGAACATTCGACATATTTGACCTCTGCTGTATTTAATTTACTGAGTTATTATATAATAACCTTGTTCCAAAGTATACAATTAGTTTTAAAAATTATATCCTATTCCTATGACAGGCGAGGCGGTGAAACTGTTAAATCCTAAGTTAATAGCGACTTCTTTGACAATGATATGAGTTCCAAAGTTAACATTCAACGAGGTCTCATCTTCGCTTGAATCTCTTATGTTATCGTATGTGAGAACAGTATTCCCTATTCTTAATGCGCTATCAGTATAAACCTCGGTACCTGCAATTCCTAATCCTGCATACAGATAAAGCCAATCGTTGAACTGTCTTGTAGCTCCGATATTAAATATAGTGACATATGAAGAGGTATCTAATACAGCATAGTTAGGACCGCTAATATCGAGGTCATCGTTAGAGTAATACTCATCAGGATCACCTCTTGAAGTAGATAAGTTAAGATAGAAACCTGTTGAGTTCAGATTATAGTAATAGAAGCCGACACCTATTTGTTCTTCATAGATGCCTAGAGAAGGTGAGTACTGAAAGTCTAATATAAAGGTCTCAGCCTGAGCTAAAGAGATAGAAGAAGCTATTATGAGAGATTTTACCGTGTTTTTCATATATTGCACCTTATTCAAGGATTAACCCAGGGATTACCAGGGGATTTTTAAAAAGATTAATATAAATATATTAACTTGGTATAACTTATTCCCTGATATAACCCAGGGATTACCACGAGTCCTTCTATGATATATTTATATTAAAATTTTTATAATCCTGAAAAATAAAAAAAGGGCCACCTAGGTGACCCGAAGGCGTCGTTAAACGCTGAGGTAATACTTAATTTAGTTTACGATACTTTACCAGCTAATGTCTTGAACTCATCATCAGTCAAGTTCATCTGTTCTTTTAACATAGATGTAACTGACTCTTTAGCTTTTGTGAACTCTAATCGCATAAGCTCTTGCTGTAGAGATTCTTCTTTCTCCATACGAGCATTGTATTGTTCCATATCGATTTTGCACATTACCCATTTGTAAATGTAGTTAACATTAAAATCGATTTGAGGAGTAGCGTGGACTTTAGTAACGATAGCTACATCGCAATCATGCTCTTTCACAGAAGGTACTACTACCAAGTCATCCACTTCAAGAGGAATATCAGTCTTGAAAGTATAAGTATTTTGGTTGCTTCCACGGTACACGATTTCTACAGTGTTGAAGTTTTCTTGCAAAGCCGATACTAAGTTAGTTGTGTTCATATCATTTCTCTAATTAAGTTTTAATTTAAGGACATCTTCTAGCGCCATTTCCAAATCATCCACTATATAACCTGCGTTGTCTAGGGCACTAGATATTTCTCCATTGTCATCGATATTTACATTGATATCTTCGATAGCCAACTGTAAATCTTTAGCTAGCTGTATTGCGTCATCAAGCTGTTTTCTCATTTCGGATTACCTCATGTATTTATTTATTTATTTATTAAGTATATTATAAACTAATTTTATCCGATGTATATAAAACAGTTGTAATCTTTTGTAACCATAATTACTTTTTAAACTCACCAAACTCTGCATCAGCTGACATAGAAGGTTCAACTGCTTTTCTCTTATCGGTAGTATGCGCAATAGTTATAGAACCTTGCGGTTTCTTCCATAAGTCCTCAATCAGATAGGCGCTCTTCTTACCTATTAAACCTTCGGCTTGAGCTGGTGATACGAACTTCTTCTTATACAGATCAGATTCAGGTAACTGAGCTTCTTCTTTCAGGTATTTCTCAGCAACTTTTTCATCTTTCCATACACGATTAGAACGACCTCTAACAAGCTTGTAGTTAGGTATCTTTCTACCATGCTCTAACTCACCTTGAACATAACCCAATACTGAACCAATCCAATTCTTTATGAGAGCGGAATTTTCTAATATTACTGATACTTGTGCAGGTGTAAGAGTGTTAGGATCAGTTCTCTTGAACTCCTTGACTTCCACAAACTCGCCAAATTCCTGCTGAGCTAACGACATAGCAAACTCTGCAAGAGGCTTACAAGTAGGAGCTTTAGGACACCACTTACACTGTTCATCTCCAGGTTTGAAAGTAGGATCATCTGAATATATGTCGTCTAAGGCCACCCGTATTTTCGCAGAGAAGTTCTTCAAATTGTCGGGAGTAGTTTCAAATGATCTTATTGGACCTTCAGGATGAGGACAGCGGGGCTGTACAATATGTAAGAATACTTTCTTTATCTTACTTATATCTAAACCAGCTTTTGACATCTCAACGAGTTTAGCTATCGCATAGATTTCCATCTGCTTATTATTTTCAGCTTCAACTGCTACACCTTGTCCATGCTTATAATCGAACATATGAAGCTCAGACATTCCGAGTCGAACTAAACAGGCATCAGGAGTTCCTTTCATTCCAGGATGATAGAAATCCATGGGAAGAGTTACTTCAACCCACATCTCAGCTGTATGATCTAAGAACTCTCTAACAAAGTCTGTATACACTTCAACAGCTTTAGCCATTTCCTGTGTTACAGTAAAACCTTCACTTTGAGTACCGACTAAGCTTATAGGGTCTAATTTCTGTTTAAGACAATTCTCCCCCACTGCATGGGCGCTAGTCCCGAGTCTTGCGAATTCTGAGCCTCCACTATCTTTGGGCAAGTTCATCTCTCTGATAGCTCTAACTGATGCGCAACACGACATCCAGCGAGTTGCACCAGATGGAGATACTTCACTATGCGTTATTTGTGTTCCAGTAATTTCAGTAGTCATGAGTAGTCCTTTTTATTATGAGCGAGCTTTTCTTCTAGCGCGTTTCTTTTGATTTTTAGTTAATTCCACTTTCGGTTTATGCATATCAGAAACTGATATTTTCTCAGTCTTATCCTTTTTGATAGCATGATGCATCATCTTACTTTTCAAAGTTCTCTTTTCTAGTTCATCATCAGAGATTACTTCGATTGGAAAATCTAGTTGATCCTGTACTTGTTGCATTAGGCATTTCCTTCTGTTGCTGGTATGGTTTGATTTCTTTCTAAGCGATCAGCGGTTTCCCGCATCCACCTAATCGATTCTTCTCTTGACGCATTGCCGATATAATCAGATATTCCTTCGCCCTCTTCGAAAGGCGCTACTACTATGAAAAACCCCATTCGCTGGTTATAATCTTCAGTAAGAGTATCATCTATAGCTTTAGCTAACTTCCTTAAGTTTTCTTCTTGTTGGTTCATAATTTAATCCATTACCAACGCTAGTGGACACCAAGATGGGATGTCTTTGGCGAAAGCTATTATTGAACCTCTAGAGGCAACCTCTTCATGTGGGATTACTTTACCACTTTTGAGAGCGCATTTAGGAATGTATTTGACTGGTCCAAATCCTCCTCCATGACTTTTGTGAGGGCATACACTGCAACTTTCAATTTTTATTACTCTATGAGCCACGCTGGTTACTCCTGATTTTATTTAAAGTACTTTCTAATGAGTTTCTTATTTTAGTTGCTTCTCTTATTCTCGTATCCAAATTATGCATCGAGTCTACGAGAGCATCTTCAAGAGTTCCGAGACTACCGGTTGGATGAGCTGCACACGGATTAGTAAAATGAGGTATACAATCTTGAACTCTAACAGAATTGTTAGCATGCCAACCAGATACGTAGTGCTGATACACTGGTGTGTTAACTCTCCAATATTCAGGTAGGATTTTCAACTCGTCAGGATTATCAATCGGCTTTTCGTAACGTTCAGCTAAACTTTCTTTTAACTCCACGAGATAACTCATTTGAAACTCCACATACTGTGATGATCAATACATTCTTGTTCAGTATCAAAAACTAATTCTCTACCAGATAAAATTAATTTATGCTCTAAACGATTAGCTAATTGAACAAAGCCATTCTTTTCACCTCTGATGAGCATATGACCTGCGCATTGAAGTTTATGATTCTTATGGCAAACAAAAGATTCTTGATTAAGTATTTCTTTCATTCTTCGTTCGCCTAACCAGCCTTTTAAAGTGTCCTTCCTAAATGGACAATCTTTACAAGGCTTCTTAACATTAGGTAATTTAATATCCTTCTTCATAAGAGGCCTGACTAAAATTTCTCAACGCTAATCGCATTTCAATAATTTTGGTATTAAGCTCACGTCTTAATGGAGTTGGACCTATATAATCGATTCTTTTCTCGAGTTTATCAATCAGCTTATTCAGTTTCTTTTCTAACTCTTTATCATGTAT
>Ga0164313_10001022_pt1 | contig 24059 bp, 37 predicted proteins | sample GuaBasSedimGuay4_FD_113735 | JGI IMG/M metagenome (GOLD analysis project Ga0164313, IMG submission 113735) | Subseafloor sediment microbial communities from Guaymas Basin, Gulf of California, Mexico - Guay4, Core 4569-4, 0-3 cm | ecosystem: Environmental > Aquatic > Marine > Hydrothermal vents... | reverse complement strand
TACATTGAATCACCAGGTGGAACTAAAACACAGACTGATAGAGCTAATGACTCCAGAATACAAAAAATACAAAATGTATATGGTTATTTAGGAGATATTTTATCTAATAACAAAGTAAAACGAGATAGAGCAAAACAATTTTTATTTCAAAACTATCCTGAAATTACTGCATTTGAATCCGACGCTGATGGTATCAGGATAAAAGTGGGAGGTACAGCAACACAAAAAATTACATGGGAAGATTTAGATGCAACAGGTGCGGCTAGTATTAAAACTCCTGAGCAAATTATAGATAGATTGCTTCCTATAATAACAGGTCAATTAGATAAAGACGAACTTGCAAAAATTAAAAACAAATATATCGCTGGCTTAGATGAACAGGGTAAGAAAAACTTTAGACTTCAATTTGGTAGAAACGATGATTATGATATTACAGAATTAAGAACTTCTGACGACTTTGTGTTCCCAGAGGATGTACTTACTACTGTTAGTGATAGCTTAACTGAGCTAGGTAAAATAGAACCAGGTGCTAGGGAAGGAAGTGTGCAGAATGCGGTAGCGAGATCGATCAATGATGCTCTTATTAGAGAGGGTGGATTTAGTGTAGAGGTTTCAGGTGAAAATTTAATATTAAAATTACCTAATAATACAACTGTAAATTTAGGTGATCCTGTACAGACGGGTGGCGCAGGACTTCTAAAAGCAATTCAAGATGAAATTAAAAGGTCAAAAACCGCTAAGCCAGTTGGTGAATTAGATGAATAAATTATGCAAGAGTTAGAAAAACTTTATAATGTATTATCTAGAGAGGGTTTATACACAAAGACCTTTGAAGAATTTCAAGTGCAGTACGATGATCAATCTTACAGAGATAGGGTTTTCAAATCTGTTTCTGACAGAGGTTTATTTACTAAATCAAGAGAAGACTTTGATTTAAAATATTCTTTAACTCCTCAAAAAAAAAAAGACGAATCCGATTTTATTTCAGAAGAGGAAGTTACGGAATTGTCTACACAGGAAGATCGAATCGCCGCTGGGCAATCGGCATCTTCAGTTCTTCCAACTCCAGAAGTTGAAGAAGTTACAGCTCTCAATGTAACTGAAAACATAATTCCATTATCAGATGATGAAGCATCTAAAGGCGTCCTGTCCAATCAATCATTGAATCAAACCAACCCACTATATCAGCAAGGTTACTACAATTTAAGTGATAATCAAAAAAATAGTTTTGCCACGGCAGTTTTAAATGGAAGTACAAATCCACTAAACGATATGACAGATCCTCAGTTTCAGGGGTTGGACGTTTCAAACATAGCTGTAGGTAAAACCGCTGTAGAACTTATTGAAGAAAATTTCACAGAGGATGGTGTAACTTTAAACGGAGTATTTCATGCTCCCGGCACAAAAATATATCAACTAGCAGAAAGTTTGATAGAAGACAAAGATATATCAAGAGGTAAACAAATAGATATAAATTCACCTACGTTAAACTACGTAACACCTTTAGGCTTAGATGCTTCTGAAGAAAACCTGGATGAATTAATAGCTCAATATGGTGCAGATATAGACGACAACACCCTTAAAAGAATGGGTGTAGATAAAAAAGAATATATTGATTTTGTAAGAAAGAATTATAGAAAAGAAACAGGCGGATATAGATTTTTAAGAGCGATAGATAACTTTGGTATTGGCAGGTTCTTTGGTGAGGAAAACCAAATTAAAGCTAATGAGGTTCAAAGAAAAGCAAAAAGAGAAGAGGAGCAGTATCAAAGAGCAATGTTGTTTAAAAAAAATAAACTTGAATCTCTTCTTAAAGATAAATCTTATTTAGAAGCCCAATTAAAAAGAACAGAAGATCCAGCAGAATACAAAAGACTTCAAGCCGAAATAGATAAATATGATTCGATCATTAACACCAACCTAGGTCAAATGATGAATTTAGATGAATACTTTCCCAACTACAAAGAGCATCTTTCAGCTGGAGGTACAGCACAAATTTTAAAAAAGAAAAGAGTTTATGATGCTGCTAGAGGTAATTTAGTTGATGAATTCGGATCACAAACCAGTGAGGTATTAAAGGAGGGTATATATGGATTAGGAAATTTAGGTAATGGAATAATAAACTACATACCTGAGTTAGCAGATGAATTTTTTTCAGTATTAGGTGGTGATAACAAAGGCATTTGGGCGGGACTTAGTAAAAATATTAGAGATAATATGGAGGACTACAAAAGAGGAGAAGAAGGTCAAGTAGAAAGAAAACTAGTTCTTCAAGGAAAACCTGTTGAATATAAAGGAGAATTATATTTTGTAGATGAAAAGAGTGTAGTATATGATCAAAAAACTGGGGTAGAAATGACCGGAATTATTTCTCCAGTGGATATGGATAACATACGAAGATATGCGGCAAATATTCCTGATTCAGATATTGAAACAGAAACAGTGGGGAGAGCGGCCATGCCAAAGGTTGTTGGAACTATTGCTTATATGTATGGACTAATTAGAAGCGGAAGAGGATTTAGCAATAAACTTCAAGGCCTGGGCATGAAAGGAAAAAAAGCTGGCTATGTAGGGATGGGGCTAGCTTCATACACTGCTTCTATGACGAACAATGTACAAAGCATCAAAGATGATTTGATGAAAAAAGGATTTACTGAAGAAGATGCTTTAGAAAGAGCCATGGTGTTTGGCCACACCATATCCACATTTGACGGATTATTTGCAGGACTAGCAGGTAGTAACCAAAAATTACTAACTGGTTTGGGGGGAGTGAGAAAACAACTTTACAATCTAATTATAAAAGATCCTAAAAAATTTAACAGTGCCGAGTTGAAAAGAAAAGCAAACGACTTGCTTAAAGAAAATTTAAGAGAAGTATTTATAGAAGAAATACCTGTATATCTTTCTGAAAAGGGTGTTAATTATTTAATGAACGAATATGTAGGCTCTGAAGTTAGAGACGCTAAAGTTAGGCGTGGAGAGATAGAAGAAGTCATGCTGTTGACGGTGGGCGCAACCACAGGATTGGGTGGTAAACAGTTGTTAAGTAGAAAAGACCGAGCTCAAACCATAGATTACATATCACAAAACTTTACACAAGAAGATATAAAAAAGCGTTTAGAATCTTTGAGAAAAGAAGGACTGCTTGAAGAGAATCAAGCAGAAAATGTTTTTAATGAAATTTATAATATGAATGCTGCCAACAATCAAACGCAAGGCACTGTTCAAATGGCTGAAAATAAAGAGCCAATGGCTGATTTACTAAACAGACGAAGAAAGTTAATGGAGCAAAGAAAAGGATTGGAAGGCCCATTGAAAGAAGATATAGATAAAAAAATTAGTGCGGTTGATAGTCAGATAGAACTATTAGCTAAAAAAGATAAAGAAGAAGTAGAACAAGAATATAAAAACCAAGAAGATGCCAGTACGAAGCAAAGCACAGTGGCGGAAACTAGCCAAGACGAATCCACAGTTACTGAAGAAGTGGCTGAAGGAGTATCCAGTGACATACAGCAGTCTGCCAGCGAGACTGACACCCAAACCGAGGGTACAGTCGACACGACAACGGAGACGGAAGTAGGCAATGTAAACTATGCTAACAGCCCATTTTTACTAAAGACAAGGCCTAAAACCAAGGAGGAAAATCCTGAAACTTTACAGGGAATTAAACTTAAAGCCGCAGAAGCAACCATTGAAAAAATTATAGAAGATGGTATAAAAAAAGGACAAACAGCTAAAGAAATATTTGACAGAATTTCTCCTAGGTTTGGGCTTGATTCGATAGGAATGGATCAGTTGATGACATTTATTAAAGGTAGGGTTAGCGGTGAAATAACTAGCGACATTAGAACTTACAGGCAAGGTAAACCAGAAGTAGCTCCCCAGACGACGCAGGAGGAGGTAAGAACAGATTTCCGAATTAATGACGTAGCTGGAAGACCAATTTCAATATCATACAATCAGGGTGGTAAAGTTGTAAACGAAGAAGTTGCAGACAAGAAAGCAGCACGAAAACGAATCAATCAATTAAAGTTTGAAGACCAAGGTTTTACCGGAGTATTTCAATCATCTAACCCCAATGTAGAATTAGAATTGGTAGAAGGTGAAGTCATAGCAACCAATAAAAAAACAGGTAATAAAAAAACAGCAACGCCAAAATTTTTTAATGAATACATGGATGCTATGCAGTTTACAGGAGTAGATTCTAATGTGGAGACTATGGTGAATGAGGGGGAAATAGAAGGAGATCAAGCTGTTGATTTTATTATAGAAAATAGCCAGAACCCTGTTGAAATAGCCAATCAACTTCAACAAACAGATAAAACAATAAAAGGAGATACAGAACTTGAAGCTCCATGGGAGGCTGATTTTAGATTAAGATCAATAAAAGAAACTGATTTTGATAGATTTGGTGATCCTAACTTTAAAACACCTACAATGAAACGTAGGTGGTTCAAGGCAGACGCAGCCGGGCTTGATGTAATAGCTCAAGAGCTTAGTCAAGATTATAATCAGGAAATCACAGAAGATATGCTGATTGAATTTATTAAAAGTAATCCTAGTAGAAAAGCACCAGCAAGAACTAGGACACAAACGAATGAGCAGAGAGTTGCGTTAGAACAAAAGTTTCAAGAGCTGACAGGATTAAAACCTACAGCTAGAAACATTAGAGGGGTTGCAGGTAAAGATATGATTACTCAACCTAAATCAGAAACTGAAAGACAAGCAAGAGAGATTGAACAAATGGAAGCTGTAGAAAGAGGTGAGGTGGACGCAGAACAAGAAGCTGAAGCAGAACAGCAGCTTGAAGAAGATTTAGATCCCGAAGCCCAATCAGATTCAGAATCAAGCATGGCTCCTGATTCAAAACAAACAGCCACCAATTACTCTAACAATAAAAGTCAAGCATTATTAAATTTATTTGATAAAATTAAAGTGGCTAAAGATAAACTGCTAACTAGGTTTTATGATAAATATAGACCAGTTAGAAATCTGCAGAAAGCTATCGAAAAGAAACTGGGTAGAAAAATGTCAATTGATAAAAACTTTGATATAGCAGAGGATTTAGTCTATGGTAAAATAAGAAATAAGATAGACAACTTTAATACAGAGATGTTTAATTTTTTTGATAAGCTTAGTAAAAAAAATATAGACAGAGAAACCCTTGATGAGTACCTGTATGCAAAGCATGCAGTAGAAAGAAATGAGCATATTCGTAAAGCAACTGATGGAGAAAATGATGCGGGCTCTGGTATGACCGATGCTGAGGCTCAACAAATTTTAGACAAGTTTGAAAGCGAAGGGCTGACACAAGACCTGGAGCAAGCTGCCGACTTTATATATACAAAGACCAGAGAAACATTAGATATATTAAAGAACGAAGATTTATTGTCTCAAACTGAATATGATAACTTATTAAATAACGAGTATCAAAACTACGTACCATTAACAGGCTTCGATCAACTAGACGTAGATAGATCAAAACAAACTAATATGGGTGAGGGCGGAAAAACCCTTCCTATCAGGGGTAAAGAAATTAAAACAGCTACAGGTAGAAAGACAAAAGCAGCTAGCCCTCTTGCAAATATAATGAAGGCTAGAGAAAGAGCTATTATGAGGGGTGGTAAAAACAATGTGCTAGTAAACTTACTGGATATGTTAATTGAAAACCCAGACAATGATTTGTATATGATTTATTCAGAAGACAAACCTTCTACTTATAAATCTATAAACAAAGACGGCAAAGTAATTGACCGGGCTCAATCTTTAAATGACATGAAAAATAACACTCAACTTATTAGGGTGGTAAAAGATGGTAAAGACTACTTTATAAAGTTTGAAAATGACGCTTTACAACAATCCATAAATAATGGTATGATCAATTCAGTAAAACAAACTGATTCTTTTTTAAAGGGAATATTTTTGGCAAATCGAGCTGTAACAAATGTAATGAGAAAAGTATACACAACTTTATCTCCTGCCTTCATTGCTGTAAATTATATGAGAGATTTTCAAACCGGATTACTCAACGCCATGTCTGAATTAGACGCTCCATTATTTAGTAAAGATATGGGTAGAGCAGTAGGTAAGATTGCTAAAGTGTCATTACAAATGCCTAAAACTATCTATGCATATAATCAAGGCAAGATGACTGATGAAAAAGGTAATTTACTTTCTGATCAAGAACTAAAAGACAAAGGGTATAATCCAGAATATGCAAAATATTACAAAGAATTTTTAGATAATGGAGGTCAGACAGGGTATGGTTATTCTAAAAGCATAGACCAATTAAAAGCAGATATTGATGCAGTTTCCAAACCTACTACTTTTAAAAGATTTTCCAGAGGGCTATCTTCAATTATTAATGCAGCAAATATAGCTGCAGAAAATTCTACAAGAATGGCAGCGTTTATAGAAGCAAGGCAAAGAGGAATGAGTAGTGCTGAAGCTGCTCAACTTGCAAAAAACTTAACAGTAAACTTTAATAAAAGTGGTAGTGCAGAAACTTTTAGATCTCTGTATTTATTTTTTAATGCTAGTGTGGGAGGTACAGTAAGATTCGCGCAAGCAGTTACAAAACTTACTAAAACTTCACCGGGTAAAGGCAGTAAAGTATTAGAATGGGCTGGTCAAAAAGATAGAGATTTCAATCCGGCTCAAAAGCTGGCATTTATACTCACAAATTTTTCTATGTTGATAGCAATGTTAAATGGGTATAATGATGAAGAGGATGAAGATGGAGTTAGTTACTACGAAAAAATACCAGACTATGTAAAAACCAGAAACATGATTATTATGCTACCAAATCAAAAAGGTAAATATATAAAAATACCTTTACCTTATGGGTATAACGTATTTCATAATATTGGTACGGCAGTAGGTGATGGAGTAACGGGGAAAAGAACTGTAGGTGAAGGTATTAGTAATGTAGGCGTTGGTACATTAGAAGCATTTTCTCCCCTGAGTTTCAACAACAGTAAAGACTTAAGATCTTTCGGAATTAATTTTGTCCCTTCTTCTATAAGGCCTCTAGCAGAAGTTCAAGTAAATGAAAATTATTTTGGCTCACAAATTTATCAAGAAGCTTACCCAGGTCAGCAAATATCTGATGCATATCTAGGTAAGTATAAACCAGGAGTTGCAAATGAAATAAGTACGTTTCTTGCTCAAGCAGCTAACGAAGCAACAGGCGGGAGTAAAAGAAGGTCAGGCGATATAGATATAAATCCTGACGCTATTGATTATTTAATGAAACAATACCTTGGTGTTATATATGATATGAGCACTTCAACATTAGATGGTGGAGCGCAAGCTTATGAAACTTTTATTGAAAAGAAACCTAAAAAAGAATTTGATTGGAAAGACATTCCAATCGCTGGTCAATTAGGCAAAAGATTCGTTGGTGAAAATTCCAGGTACGCAGACATATCTACTTACTATGAAAGGAAAGAATACCTAACATCTCTTAATGAAGAATATAAAGACATATTAAAAGGTGAGGGCGAGTTTCATTTCCCTAAAACAGTTTATGGAAAAGCAGCTGCTTTATTAAATTTAAGTAAAGATTTAGATAAAGAGTTGAAAAAATTTAGAGAACTTAAAAAGATAATAAGAGAAAAGGTAGATAAAGACGGGGGAACTCCAGCTGATTTTCAAAGAATAAAAACTATTGAGGCAGCAGAGGATAAGGTGGTCGATAAATTTAACCAAGCCTTTTTAAAACTATTCAAAAGATATTCTACAAAAAACAAACCGGTTGAGGTTAGTGAAAGTAGTGAGTAAGTCTAGCTACTTGACCATGGTTTAAATGATGCACAAACCCCTCAACAGCTTTAGGAGATCCAGTGTATCCTTTTCGGTTGTGCCAGCTGTCCGCAGATGAAGGGCTTCTTAAATATTCTACAGTCACTCCTACAAAATCTTTTCCGTCCAACCATTTGTGCTTTACTTTATGGTGTAAATGATGTAAGTACCAGTATCTTCTTTTGGCTTTTGCCCACATCATAGGTTTTTCTTGAGCCATTAATAAAGGTAGATCAGATAGCTTAGCGCCGTCTCCGTGCTCTAATCCAATCAAAGAATTACCGTACTGATAATACTTCCTGTGGTTTACTGTTATATCAAACGTTATATCTTTAGCTTTTCTAAACCAAGCTTGTAAGGTGTGCGCCAAATGAAATCCAGATTGATAGTCATGGTTGCTCATGCTGTGAACCACGTCAACCGGAGCTACAGCTCTAAGCATTTCAATACACTTTACATATAACTTCAAAGCTATTTCATAATGCTCCCACCACTTGCCATCTGTATCTTGCCTTGTACCTTTAGTTGTGGTGTTGTAAACATTATCTACATGCAACACATCGTTACCTATACAGAATAATATTTTATCTATGTCAAACCCAATTGACTTAGTAAGCAAACCTTTTACACCCTCAATAACTCTTTCACACGCTACATCTGTATTATATTCTTCACCTGTTTCAACTTCTTGTGCATATTTACCTATGTGTATGTCAGCCGGATTTATTACTAGTAAATGTGGATCTTTGCTTTTAGATCTTCTGATGCTTTTATATGTGGGCGCATGGTCATGAATAAATTTATTTACATTTTTCATCATCTGACCTTCATCTAAACCGTAGTCTTCTTTAGTTACAATAGAAAATCTATACTCTCCAGATGCGCTTTGCCAGTGCTTTACACTTACAACAGAGTCAGGATCTATACCTCTTTCATTTAAATGTTTAAGTAGTTCTGAATTTTCGTTTTCGTTTACATTTGTAAATGAATTGGAGCGATACTCAAGTATCAACTCTTCTTCCTGTGGGGAAAGGCGCAGCCTTCTACCATAGGTTTTAGCACGTTTAGATTTCATCCTGGTAATTTAATTGGGTTTGTTTGAGTAGTTGAATTAAAGAGTTTATACTACGGTCTAAGTTAGGATAATCTTGATCGGCAAGTGCTTCGTAAATTTCATCTGATCGGTCGTGAATTTCATCCATCAATCTATTGATGTAAACAAAGTTAACGCCTGATGAATTTTTTACGCTCATTTACCCTATATCCATAATATAATATTGTATTCCCAGATGAAGTTTAGTTAGTTCTACTGTAAGTTAATAAAATATTTTAATAAATACACAAAAAATTTAAAGAAATTGTGCAAAATCTTTTATGCCTAAGTTAGTTTGTAGGTAAAACTTCTCTAATTGAGTAAATATTTCTTCTGAATAAACTATTTGTTGCTGGATTTTGAATTTTTTCTCTTCACCATTTTCTGTAAAAAGATAAAAGGTATTATCATCGCTAAGACTTGGAGCCATATGTACATCATAATATGAAACTAATTGCGTGTGATAGTCTGCGATGACACTTCTAACGTAGAGTTCGGTGCTGTTTGTTAGCGCACATATATTTACAAGGGGTGTTTTGGGATCCTCTTTATAAATATCTAGAATCTTAAAACGTTTGGTTGCTTTTCTCATACATCAAATAGTATCCAGCATTCATGTAATCTAAATAATCATTTACATCTATCTCACGAATGTCTATTAAAATTAATGAATTAGTTAGATATTTCAAAAATTCTACCTCAAAATATATTACCTCTGATTTTATATTTAAAGCACCTGCAACAATTTGTTCTTGTTCGTTTACTTCTACCTGATGAATTAATCGCTCTAAATATTTTGAAATAGATATAGCTCGTTTGATTCCGAAGCTTCTGATGCTTTCAATAAATAAATCTTCTACTTCAACGTTCTTCTCCTCTATATACTTCGACTGTAAACCCATATTCCTGTAATTCTTTTAATCTATATTCTTGCAGCTTTGATACTTTACCATTGGGTTTTTTTATTTCAGAAAAAATAACATCCACTCCCGGCGGAATAGCTATCACGTCAGGTATGCCATTTTTATTTGTCTTGATTAACTTGATTACGTAGTAACCAGCTGACTCTAACTGCTTAATTCTCTTTGCTTGAATCTGCTGTTCAGTCATACTATAAAGATAAGAAATCTGATTTGAAATGTTGTAGGGTGTAGTCTTTCTTTTTAGTAACCGCTTTATAAATTTGTCGCTCTATTCCATCTTTACTAAAGATCCAATATATATCATTCTTCAATCTATCTTTGGTGGTCATCCTATCTCTTGATTGCCAGTAAGATGTGGCGCTGAAATCTATATTATAATACACAAGACAGTCGGCTTGCTTTAAGCTAATACCCTCCCTACCACTAACGATTTGTAATGCGATATGCTTGTTTGTGTTTTCAAATTCTTCAAGCTCAGTACACAGGTCATCGCCAAATTCTTCTTTTAAAGCCTTTAGCTCTGCTGTAAATTTGTAAAAGATTCCAATCTTTTTACCTACAAATCTTTTCTTAATAAACTTTGCTTTACTTGAATCTATCACCATAGACTTACCACTTTCAAACTTTACTGTGCCTGAGTACAATTGGTGCAACTTACTCATTAGCTTGACTCCAGTGTCAGCCAATATAACTTGATCCCTGCCTTGTATTACTAAATCTTTTTTTAATGTTTTGCAAAGCTTGTAGGTTTGCTTAGACATCGGCACCGTTAATATTATTTCCTTGGTCTCGACTTTATAGCCCGCTTGCTTTTGTGTATATGAAATAGTATAGGGCTTCATGGCTTCTAGTATGGTAGTTTTACCAAAAGAATAATCATTGGTTGTATATCCGTGTAAATATTTTACACGTAAGTTTACGTATATCCTAGCAAACTTGTAAAAGTTTACAAAATTTTTGAACGGATTATTGGGGTGGCCATATACTTGATGAAACATTTGAGAATAAGATTCAGGTGTTGGAGTACCAGATAATAATATATAAAAAGGACTATTTATCTGCAACAACTCTTTTACTTGTTTAGCTCTTTTACTTGGCTTGGGAAAAGCACCCATACTATGAGATTCATCAGCTATAATTACATCCCACCCTCTTTTTTTTATTTTATGTAAACTTTCGTAGTTAATTACTTCCAGATAAAAATCTGGGGCAAGCAAATTGTAGTCGGCTTCAATGGATGAAATGGCTTTCTTTTTTGTGATAAATAAAACATTATTGACAGGTAGTTTGTTGCAAACACCCAAAGACGTAAGAGTTTTACCAGTTCTAACTTCCATTGCCAAATACAATAACTTGTATTTGTAAAGAATATTTACTGACTTATCTATAATTTCCTGTTGATATGATCTAAATGTTATTGCCATATTTATTTCTTAATTGCTTGTAAACATCTTTAAGCCCTTCCATTGCATCCTTTTGTGTCTTGTAAGTTTTACTGCCAACGATTTCACTGCTATAATATTCCGCCCCATATATATCTCTATAATAATCCTTACCGTGTGCTGATATACCGCCTTTACGAATAGCAATCCTGTGATCTTTATAAGTACCTGGTATAATATACACTTGCCAGTCATTGTCAACACACCAATTAAAATCAGAAATCCAACTCGGATTTTGCCTCATCTGTTATCTGTTTATTTTCATCATTAAACATAATCCACCTACTCTTGTTATCTCTACCCTCTTCAGGATTAATCCCTGATGCGTATATACCATAAGAAACTAACCACTGATAAAACTTTACTCTAGACACTGTCATCTTCGCCTTTGGTGCAAAGTCAGGATTGTCTTGTATAAAATCTAAATACAACTCATGCTTGTATAACTTTTCGTTGAACCTAAGTTTATCTGAGCCAGGGGTTCCCTTCAATAATCCACACCACTCTATAAATTCATTGCAAGTTTCAGCTGATAACTTACGTATCTTCAAGTTTACAAACTCACTTTTAATTAGTCCGCTCTGTAAATATAACTGAAGAGATTCAATCATATAATTATCAAACGCACACCACTCATCATCACTCCAATCTCCAAAAAATAGTTTGCCAAATTCCATGTAAGGCGTGTTAGTTGTAGTGTAATGTTGTTTGAATTCAAGCTCCCACTTTCTTCTTTCAAAACTTTGACCAGCCCCTTTGACTGCATAGTTTGTGGTTAGTATAAGTTTTGGGGATTTTTCAAATGGAATCTTTATTGCATCTTTGTTTTTCTTTTCTAATGTAATACCTTCAGTAACCACGCTAAACAATCTTTCAAATTCAAAATGTTTTTTTATATCATCAAAGCAAAGTAGTTGTGTGTCAGCTGACACAAGCTGATAAGCAAAAGACCTTTCAAAAGCAAACGCTTTACCATCTATAATAACAAGCTTTTTCATTTGACCTAACGCATTGACTAACAATGACTTACCGGTACCACCGTTAGGTTGATCAGAAATAACCTCATCATTTAGTATGACAGCTGGCGAATATGATAAATTTTTGTGTGCATGTAAAAGATAACCCAAGGTGCTTTCCATAGATTTAACCCTAACTTTATCTTTGTTACATACATTAAATATAAATGTTTTGAAATCACAATGCGTATCTTCACACTCTTGATATACTCTATGGATAACATGGTCTTTCCAAACAAAACCTTCCAAGTCCAAGTAATCAATTATCGTGGTGTCATCCTTTGTAATCTTTACAGCACAGTTTTGAAAGTATAAATAAGCTGTATCTCTAGTGTCTGCAATAAAATAAACATCAACTGATTTCAACATTGATAGGAAGTCATCTTTAAAATACCTAGTCTTGTCTGCAAAAAAATTGTATATAGATTTATCTTCTAATGAATCTAAATAGTGAAGTACAAAATCTTTTATTTCATCTTCACTTGTGTGGTCAATTAAATTATTTTCAACTCTTACAAATATAGAGCTTTTACTACCCTCTGGTGTATATTTATAAAATCCATTTAAATGTAAAAAGTCACGAAATAAATTATGTATGATTGTTATTTTTCCCTTCTCGCTTTTGTGCCAGAATATTTTATTGGAACTCTGGGTGTCAAAGTCATATATAATTTGATCAATGGCCTCACTACTTACGTTCTGTGTTTTTAAGTATTGTCTGACCTGTTGCTTCGATTCACCGGTCTTTAATTTTTTTTTTACATCGTTTATTTTCGATTCATCTTCATAAAATTTAGTTCCAAAGTTGCCTACATTTCTGTAAGCAGAGTCAATTGTGGTTTGAATTTCCACAGCGCTGAATGATTGGCTTTCAAAGTCTTTCATTATATATTCAGCCAAGTTTTTGTTCACCCCAAAATCATTGAAGGCTGCAGCCAATATATATACATTGTTATTTCTTTCACCCTCAATTAATCCATATTTTTTTGTCCACCATTTCATAAGTATTTCTACAATTTTATTTTCATTTGTAATAGGAAATACTGGTACACTGGTGTGTGTATTTTTTTCTTCAAACTCCTCCTCAATCAGTTCATCAAAAACTTTACTGTCATCATTGATATAAATGAACGGATCATATGATTCGTAGCAAACTCTACTAATATTTTTGCTTGTTGAATCGAAGTATACATTATTAAATTGTTTTGATAATGCTTTAAAGTACCCAACATGATTGTCAGGATCTTGTGGGACTTTAATTAAAACTTTCAAGCCATATCCACTTGGTGAGTGAAATGCACAATGCACAATATCATTGTCCATTAATGAAAGCTTGTAATCTTCTAGGTCTTTTTTAGTTTTGAATCCATCAAAGTCCAAGCAGATGATACCACTATACTCTACCAGTGAATCATCATTTCTTTTTTGAAATTTGCCTGAAAAACATATTGCTGGTAATTCTTGTTTTAATAAATTTCTTTTTGTCTTATCCTTTTCTTTACGAATCTTTTGAATCAATTCTTTTGACTTACCCGCCTCTATACGTTGAAGAATAAATGATAGCGGTCGGTAGAAAGGAGTTGAGGTGTCCTTAATATTTTTAAATATTGTTATTTCTTTTTGATTCAATTGTTAATTTAATTTATAAGAGGGGCGACAAGTTAGTGTAACTTTAAGTGATGCATCACAGTTTCCTATTTCTTAACGCCCTCTTATTAGTTACTAAACTTTAGAAGTTGATTGATAAATCATCTTCATGTGTGCCTACACTCGGGGATTCTTGCTTTGGTTTTGGTGCTTCAAAGTTCATACTTAAATAACTTTTCTTTCCGTCTTGCGCCTTATTAACCCAAGCGGAAATCTTCCAATCAACACCGTTCGGATCCTTACAAGTCCCAGTGTAATGAGGTTGATTGTTTTCATCTGTTCTGTTTTCATTCGCGAACAGACTACCTTTACCTTCTTTGTGTACGTAATTACTCATGGTTTTACTTTTATATTTCGCTCCAATACATCTATTAAGTTTAAGATAATTTCAGTCTTATCTTCTTTCGATTTGCAAGTCATTGGAACTTTAACCCACAATTCAAAGTCTTTAGTTTTTCTAAACCAATTATAAATCTTGTTCAACGTAGAATTGTTCATCGCCTATTATGTATTTGTTATAATATTCAATTGCTTTCAGTACATTGTCCTCGCCATGTTGCTTTGCCCAGTCAGAAGTTACTCGAAACTTACCAAGCATTTTAGTTTTTTTGCAAGCCACAAAAAATTCCACTGGTTTACCAAACATTTTTTCATACAACCAAGCTTGACAAGAATAATAATAATCTTTGAAGCTATATTGAAATCGTTGTATGTTGCTACTAGTTTTTAAATCAATTACAGAATGTGGTGTAACAATATCTGCCTTACCTTTCCATATTGTATTTTGTATTTTTATTAGTCCAGCTGTTTCGTATGTGTTGTTGTCATCATATATATATGGAGCAAACTCATCATTGCTCTGCATAATATTCGCCAGCTCCATTGCCAACCTGTGTTCTTCGTATGTCAAGACTTTGTTGTTTTTCTCCCAAGCCTCTTTAAATTTATTTGTTCTTCTTGACTTTACATCTACAAATTCATAAAGCTCTGCCTTGTAAGGCTCCAACATGAGCGCATGAAAATAAGTGCCGAACTCTAAGTTTGCAATACTCAAATGATCATGCACAGCTTCATTATAAAATTCATATGGCTCATTTATTATTGTGCCTATTTTAGATTGAGATAAGTATTGCTTACCAAACTCACCATAATAATCTTCATCATTATTAAGCCTATCAAGTATTTCTTTTTCGGTCATTTGAGTTAAGTATTAAATTTATATTTGATTGCATTATCCAGTCTGTTTTATTTTCCAGCTTGTTTAACAGACTTTGTATTTCCTTTAGTTTTTTCTTGTTCATTTTTTATTTTGTTGAGTTCTTGTTCTAATTTATTTAATGTAGCTACATCAGGGTTGTGTTTGTTCTTTACTGACTTTAATACAGCTTCAACACTATGACCGCTATTTTTTCTATATACATCAAGCGTGTTTTTAAATTTATCAGATCCATATATGTATGCATCTTCTATTTTTTCAATCACCACTGGCTGAATAACCTTTTCGCTAATGTCTTGTAAATCTTCCCCAGCCCACAACGAAAGCCCAAGTCCGTGCATTGCTATTGCTTTAACTGTACTTCTTTGAATTGTTTTATTTACATGAAACGAACTTATACGATCAATAGTGAGTGATTGATTATTGTTTGCCATAATCGGCAAGTAATCTATATGCTCTATGCCGTTGATAGTTACGCCTACTTTAACATATCCGGTTTTGCCGTCAGTAAAATAGTTCAAACCAGTGTGTTCACTTTCGTAAACTGTTCTAACTGAATCTGGATACTTATCTTTAACTATTGCCCAAGCATAAGCCCAAGATAAATAATCATACTTTGATTTCTTTTGCACCTTATCGCGTATATCAATAGATGCAAGTTCTTTAAATGTTGATTTCATTTTTCCCATTATTAATTAATTTTTCTTTATAATTATTTGCTTCAAGAAATTTTTTCAAAACTTTACCTCGCATATCTTTTAATGCGTTGAAATGTCTTGTGTTATTTCTTATATTAATTTCAAGTTGAATTTTGTTTGTTATTCTTTGCAGACTATTCTGCAGATTATCAGTCATTACATTGTAAACACCATACTCAAACCCATGCTCCTCAAACATTTTGTATTGGTCTTCTGTAATTTCCTGATAAAAATCTCCTTTCATTTTGGTATTGAAGATTCTAAACACGCCGTTGCATTTCATAATCTTTATACCTTTATATATATACGAATCGCACTCTTTATCAAACAACGAAGCTACTCCATGTTGTTTTTGTGCTTGTTCCCAAACCTCTTCCCTAGTCATTTACAATACTATTGATTAGTTGTTTCCAGTCAGGATCCGTATTGATCAATTCTTCTATCTTTGCCTTACCTCTTGTGATTTGACTATCATCTAGCTCTAGTCCGTTTTCTTTACATCTTTCTAATATAAAGTTACCTCGCATATTTCTTTGCGAACATAAGTAAAACAATAAATCTCGTGCTTCAACATTTTCTCTCTTTCTAGTTTTGGTGAAAATGTCATCTTTAGATATTTCAAGTACATCTTCCACTACTCCAACATACTCATCAAATATTTTTCTTTTCATTAAATTAAATTTTAGTCAAGCAAAATACAAAAATTTTGCAACATTACAAAATATCAGCTCTAAAACAATCGTAAGAGCAATAACCCCTTTTGTCTATTGGCTTTTCACAACATTGACATTTATGCTCGTTGTTCCAGCCTCTGTAATTATGTTCTTGATTTACAAGCCAATTATCGTAGTCCATAGTTTATACATCATAAATATTATTAAAAAAATAAAAGTTCCTATGACAGATATTGCACAACCTATTGTGTCTTTTTGTCTATCAACTTTTCTTTCAGTTTTAATTCTGATCGTTTTTAAATCTCGAATAATTCTTTGCAGTTTGTTTCTGTCTCTGGTATCAACAAAGTCCAGTGTCTGTTGTAATGTCTGTATTATTTTTTTCATATAGTTTTACTTTAGTGTGAGTTTGGTTATAATAATATAAATCTATTTCATCATTGTCATCATACTCCACAACAACAACATCACCGGTGTCGTGATTAAAGGCATAGTCATAAGGTTTTATTTCACCTTTTTCGACTAACCAAAAATCCCCAAAGTTGTCAATCAGCTTTCTCATCTTCAACTTCATCTTGTATTGTTTCTTCCATATAATCAGCATGAACACACGCTTCATTATATATGTTGGTCGATTGTTGTTGTACATAGTCAACGAAATCATTGTACCAATCTAATCGTTGCTTTAGGTTTTTGTTTTCTGTTTGCAACGCCTCAATCATTTGTCTGTATTGTTGCATTAAATCTTCTTTACTTGTCATTGGTCTGCTTTAAAATTTGTTCTGTTTGTTTTTTATCTATTCTTGTGCTTGTCATGTCATACACTAATGTATAATATTCTTTTCCTATATTACCACACTCATTGCATTCAATGGGATAATACAGATAATCGCCCTCATACACAAAGGTATCATAATTTATGTCATGGCTTTTACACACCGGACATTCGCCTTGTGATTTACTTATATAGTCGTTCATTATAAATGTCCCCCTGTTTTTAGATCCTCACACTCAAATCGCCACTCGGTTTCTTCTAAATATTCTTCCATTCCGTTATGACAATCTATTCCAAATCCATATTCAATCTCTGCTTTCAGCATTGCTTCATCTATCTTGGTGTCAATATCCGGTCTTGTATCTAGGTAATCGTGTATTGTTTCTATTGTTAGTGTATCTGGCACATCAATTTCTATCTCTGCAAATTTATGATACACACTGCGTTGTTGAATTTTTACTTTCATATTAGTTAAATTTTATTTTTAAATTTAAATCGGTTATTAATAAGTGTTCTATTTCATCATATTTATTGTTGAAATATTCTTGTGCATCAGTCGAATATTCAAAATATTCATGTACCGCCTTATCATCTTGTTTGGCTATCCAAGTATTTTCCCCAAACCTTTCTGTCGTTATTTGACAAGCGACTTCGGTTACTACTTGTTTAAATGTTTCGTTATCTATTTTATTCATAGTTGTTGGGTTTTTAAATTTCGTACAATTCTATTTCGTTGTATAAAGTTTCTGGGTGTTGCCAATCTACTAAATCAAATAGTGTTTGAGCTAATTCTTCATTGCCTTTAGCAATGTCCATAAAATCATCATAAGTATATTTATGATCTGTTAGCTCTGGTATGTAGCACACACCTTTTTTATTTTCAAACGCTTTGTAATCTTTAAAGCAATATCCGTTATCGGTTGGTAATTTTTCCATAGTTGTTGGGTTTTAATATAACCCCTCTTTCGAGGGGCTATCAATTAACAATTAAACTAAACTTATCATGAAAATCACAATAATATTTTTATATTACCAGCTTGACTGATAATAATATTCTTCATCTTTACTTATATCTTTTAACTGCTTTATGGTGCTCTCAATGTCTGTCATATATTCTTCTGCATATTCATAGTTGCCGAAGAAAAACCCCTCTGTTGTAGGTAAAACCTCTTTAGCTAGTTTTTCAAATTTTTTTGTAGCCCCATATTGTTCAAACAATTCTTTTATTCCAACACATATTTTATATAGTTCGACAAGTTGTTCATAACCCACATAGTATTGAGCGCAATTATCAATACCGCGTTGTGCGTTATCAACAAACCATTGATGAATCATATTTGCTTGTCGCCAATACGCCACCTCTAGTTCTACATACTTTGTGTTTTTTGTGTCAATTGTTTTACCACCTACTTTAAGTGATACTTTAGATCTATTTTCTTTTGGGGTGTGTTCCCAGTTTTTAACATAAATCTTTTTACTTAAGTACATATCTAGTCCCATAGTTATTTGTTTAAATAATATTTTCCGTTTGTTTGAATTAAATCTTGAACGAATAAATCTTTTTCTTTTGCTCTATCACAACACAGCCAACAAGAGAATTTACATACATCACCATATTCATAAGGTGGAATTATCGCATGTAGATTTGTTAGTAGCCAATTTGATAAACTCATATCATAATTAATATTGTGTGTTGAGAATCTGACAAAATCTTGTTCCCTATCATCATGGTAGGTAACAATAATTTCTAAAAAGTTTTCTTTTTCCATAGTTTTAAGTTTTGAATTTTAAATGTAATACTTTTGTATTTAATTTGCAAGTTTTTAATTATTTATTTTATATATGTTTAATTCATGTACAAATAATTCTACACATTGTTCATCATCATCAAGGGCATGAAGCAAACTAATTTCATCACTTGCATAAAAATCTTCATCATCATTTCCATAAAGAAATTGTATATTTCTTTCTTTGTCTTTCACTTTATTTAAAAGGTGTATTAAATGTTTTACTTTCATGGTTGTTTAATATTTGCCCATTATTACTATACTCTCTATAACTTTATTTGTTTTTTCATCAAATAGATCTACTCCTACATAGTCGGTTTGTTCAATATCAGAATCATCACTTCTTCTGAAATTTACTTCAACATCTTCTAAAGTTTTTCCGTAAGATTTTACTTGTTGTTCTACATTTTGTAGAAATTTTAATAAGTGATATGCTTTCATAGTTATTTAGTTATTTGGTTTATTATTATTTGTTTTAATTCGTAAGGCAAATCATTAACTTGCATGACTTCTTCGTTTCCGCAACAATCTTCCGTTGCATCATTTTTATCTGCAAACAACACTATATCGCCATTACTCCATTTATACAAACTATTGTTTGATCTATCGTAAAGCACATAATCATTAATTTTCAATAATGCTCTGTGTCTTTTCTTTTGTTCTACTCCTAAAAATCTTTTCATAGTTATTTATTTAATTTAATTTTTAGATTTATTTGTCGCGTGTGTAACCGCGTTACAATAGGTTGAATAATTATTATCTCTAACATAGTTAACAAAATGCTCATAAAAATTTACATCTTCCTGTAATTCTTTTTTTGTTGGGTTTTTAATACTCATAATATTTAATTTTAATAGTTTAACATAGTTAAGTGAAAATATCTTTTTGTTTCTATTGGGACATAAAGCCGTGTTTGAGTGTAATTCTCAAGCCAAACTTCTGTTTCGCCATCGCCTTTCATATCAATCATTTCAATATCGCCATCAATTAATGTGATTTCTCGAGAGAAAAACTTTCCGTTTGAATGCTCATCTATATAGTCAAACAATTGTTTTGTGTTGATGAAATACTTTGGCTTGTGTCCCTTTGGCTCGTATTTATAAACTTGTAAGCCGTGTTTATGTGTTACTAGATTTTCGTTTTTATTCATAATATTTAATTTTAATTGTTTTTTTTATATCTATTTATTTAACCATTGGTGATATATATAATTGTAATCGCACTGCATTATTTCAGCGAGTAATATGAAACACCTTTCACGCACTAAACTATCATCCACCCCAATAAGTTTATAAGGGCATTGATAACTATCCAAAGCATTAAACAAATCATTGAAAGTAACATTGCTTTTTATTTCTGTTCCTAATTCATCATTAGGAAATCTTTTTAGATAGCTTTCTTTTATGTTTGTATATTGATTAAATTTCATTGTATTTAGTTTTAGTTATTTATTTAAATTTATTATTGATTAATACTTCTTTAATTTTATCAATTTTTAAGTTGATTAAATCAATTTGAAAATACATTTTAGCCTCGTGAGATTTCCAATCAGGAATATTTTTGTTTCTGTCCCTGTGAATATATGACCACATTCGAGTTTCTTTTTCTTGTAATTCAATTAATTCATTGATTAAATACTCCCTGTTCTCTTTGGTTAAGAAATTCTGATTTTCAAACCATTTTAAATGTTCTTTTTCTTCTTGCTCTGCTTTGGCTTTTGCTTGTTTTTGCCAAGCCTTTTTTTGTGTTTCGGATATTTTCATAAGTTATTTAATTTTAATTGTTAGTTGATAAGGGGGGAATCGAACCCCCCAGAAAACCATTTTATCATTTTAAATAGCCCTTATTAAGTGGCTGATGAGGATAATAAAACCGAAGATAAATAATGAGGTTAACGCCATTAAAAATCCGTTGATTAATCCTTTTATAATTGTTTTCATATTATTTTACTTTTAGTTTATATATTATTTCGTGTTTAGTTTCTGTTATGAATTCTAAACCGAAACCGATTTTATTCAATATTCTTTCCATTGAAGAAAAACCGCAAGCCCCGTCGATTGTTGTTCTGGTGTGCTTTGATGCGCGTTTTTGTGATTTGCGCGTTTTGTTGTTGTAGTGGCTCAAGCCGTAGAATTTAGATGAATCTAAGCGCTTTAATTCTTCGCCGAAATAATGAGCAATTAAACGGCCGAACGCCGTTCCTTTCTTGTCGTAGCCGTAACCGCCCGCCCCGAATTGGGTTTTATCGTTTCGCTTGTCGTAAATCCTAACGGGTCGCATTCCCGACTTGCTCCAACGAAAAATGAGCGTTTCAAGTTTCCAGTTGTCAGACAAAAATTCTTGCCTTGTTTGTTTGTTTAATAAGTATTTCATAATAATAATATTTAATTAATAATTAAATGTGGGTTATCTGTGGTCATCCAATCAACATTACTAATTGAATGTCCTTTCTCAATAATAAAATCCTCAAAGTCATCTTGTGCTTTTCCTCTTATATCATAGCGGTAAGCGTTGCCCTCTGAAAAATCCAATACAAATAAATATTTCATAATAATAATTTTTAATTGTTTTTAGTGTTATACATAATACGCTTAAACGCGTTGTCCAGAATGTCGTTTACTCTGTTTGTGTTGTCCGTTTCTGGAAAGGCTTTTAAATACTTTTCAAGCCCACATTTCAAGATTAATACATCTTGTAAATTCAAATTAATTTTAGTTTCGTTTTCCATAGTGTTTAAATTTTAATTGTTGCTGACAAAACTAAGTAATATATATTTAGTATGCAAATAAAATGCAAATAAAATGCATTTAACAGATTAAAAAAAGTTTTGTTTTACCCCTAAATTTGTTTAGTGCGCAAAGTTTGGCGGAGGGTGTAACGCGGGGGAAGGGCAAGAGCGCAAAAGCGGGGGAAGGGCAACCCCAACGCAGAACGGCGAGAGGGAAGCCCCACCACCACACCCCAAGACCGCAGAAAAAACCTAAAAAATCCACAGAAAAAATAATTTTTATAGCCTAAACGCCTAAAAAAAATCGTTTTTAAAAATAGCATACCCGCATTGTAATATATATATAACCCATCACCTCCACATATCTAATATTTTTTTGTATCTTTACAATAAATAAACACGTTATGGACGGATTAACAATTAAAAACGGTAGACTAATTAATATGAGACCGGACGGTATGTCTGGAATAGAACAAGCTTCTTTATATAGACAACAAATGAAGAAGCAATACAAAATTGACACGATCGCAGACGGCATCGAAAGAGCTAAAATGCGTGAACAAGGCCGAAGTTATTTCGGTATGTAAAATACTTTCCCAAGTTAGTTGAGTTTTGGAAAAAGAGTAGTGAAAAAAGTAGCTGCTCTTTTTTTTTCAAGAAAACACATGTAAATTTTTTGCGTAAACTATAGCAATTCGTGTCGACTTTTTCAATTCGTGTCGACTTGGTGTCGACTTTTTTTAACCTTGACACTCTGTAACTAGCTAATTACTAATTAGTTATATTAATTAGTGTCGAAGTGTCGACTTTAACCCCAGTTTCTAGAAAAAAAAATTTAGTAGTAGTAGTAAAAAAAAATAAAAAGAAGAATAGGGTGTGAAACTTGACACTGTGACACTTTTTAATTTGAAAGTAATTGTATATATTTGTATATAATCAAATTTAATTTATTGTTATGGAACAAGGATACACGCCAAGAGAGTTACACTTTGACTCTGAAGGCAGAAACAAACTCATAAGCGGAATCGCTAAAATATCAAGAGCGGTTAAGTCAACTCTTGGCCCTAGAGGGCAGACAGTCTTAATAGAATCACGCACACACACGCACGGAATCACAGTAACTAAGGACGGAGTCACGGTTGCTAAGTCGATTGACTTGTTGGATCCGGTGGAGAACTTAGCGGTGAAGATGATGAAGGAAGCTGCGGATAGAACTGCGACCTCAGCCGGAGACGGCACGACAACCGCTATTGTAATAACAGAAGCGTTAGTTGAAGCGGGTGAAAAATACCTAGATAAGTCGGTAAATCCGACGGTTGTGATACGTGAAATCAACAAACACACTTCACACGTAATTAAAAAGCTAGAGAAACAAGCGAAAAAATTATCCAAGAAAAGATTATTGGACGTTGCAACTATATCGTCGAACAATGACAAAGAGATAGGGAAAATAATATACGATACTTACAACAAGGTGGGGCAAGACGGACTTGTCACGGTTGAAAACTCACAGAGTCATAATACATATAGTGAGGTGACAAAGGGGATCCGAGTTGAAAGAGGATATACATCGAACCTATTTGTGAACAATCAAAAGAAAGACGAGTGTGTGCTCGAGAACGTAAAGATACTTGTAGTAGATCAAGAGATAAATAACATTCTCAGTATTGAGAAAGTTTTGAAACCCATTATCAGTAACGGCGACAAACTGCTGATAATTGGAAATTGCCATAACAATGTCGTCAATACCCTAGCTGCAAATGTCGTTCGTAATGGCTTGAAGATATGTAATATCATGCCACCTCAGTTTGGTTACAAACAACATGAATTGATGAGCGACATAGCACTAGCGGTTGGTGCCAAGTATTTTAGTGAGAAGACTGGTGATGACCTGTCGTTGATTTCCACGGAGGATCTTGGGCATGCAGCAAAAGTAATTGTGGGTAGAGACAATACGATTATTATTAGAGATGATAAAGAGATCGAAGAAATACCACAAAGAGTTGAAGAGCTTTGGGAGCAACATAAGAATACGAAAATAAAATCGGAGAAAGATTTTATCCTGCAACGTATCGCAAGCCTCAGCGGAGGAATCGGAGTGATATACGTCGGCGGTAATTCAGATGTTGAGCAGAAAGAAAAATTTGACCGCGTCGATGACGCGGTATGTGCAGTGCGTTCTGCACTTGAAGAAGGAATTGTAGCGGGCGGAGGAGTGCCACTACTTAGAATATCTAAGGAACTTAATGAAGATGTT
>Ga0164313_10001021_pt1 | contig 24059 bp, 22 predicted proteins | sample GuaBasSedimGuay4_FD_113735 | JGI IMG/M metagenome (GOLD analysis project Ga0164313, IMG submission 113735) | Subseafloor sediment microbial communities from Guaymas Basin, Gulf of California, Mexico - Guay4, Core 4569-4, 0-3 cm | ecosystem: Environmental > Aquatic > Marine > Hydrothermal vents... | reverse complement strand
TTTGATTACATCCCAGGCATCATTATACTGTGTGGTGTAGTAATTGCCAACCAATACCGTTGCCCAGGCTTTTCTGTTTGGGAAATGCCAGGTAATGTAAAAAGTAAACTCTTTGGTTTCTCCGGCTTTCACCTGATTCTTCACAGCGAGGGATGCTCTTGGAGAATGGCTGCCTTCAAAGGGTTTTTCGGTTAAAATGCCATCAGCACTAAAATCATCCCAAAAATCCAACAAATCATTTCCCCAACCTCGTTGAGAAACGGAAGTTCTGTAGGAAATATCACCTTTTTCAGGAGTTGTTAAAGCCATGGTTCCCCATGTTTCAGATTTCTTTTTAACGCCATCTGAATACATATAAATTCCTTTTAGCCCATCCTGGTCTCGAAATTCATTTTTGTTTATTGATGCTCCTGTTGGAATAAAATCTCCTTTCCAATCCATCGTCCATTCAGATCCATCTGTGCCAATGAAATTTTCCATTGAACCGCTGATGGCAACTTCCATAGGCATTTCAGTTTTGTTGGTTACTTCATACCTCAGGACAAAAATGGGTATTCCACTTTTGTCAGGATTGGCAGGAATAAAGGGATTAAATGCCTTTATCCTCACATCGACAGGCATATCCTTGTCTGATAAATTTACCTGCCCAAATGGGTAGGCGGCATCAAACGAACATTCTCTAAAACGAGGAAGTCCATGATTATTTGGTCCCCTGCCTTCTTTGCTTTCGTACTGATTGATATCTACCGGCCCCATCAACGCCCTTGTTTTAGCCGGTTTACCTTTCTGTTTCGTATAAATAGCAAAAAATGGCGCACGGTTTCCCGTTGGCGTACCGACAAATCCTTTGGCCGGTTTATTCATAATTTCCCAATCCCGAAGATCACCAATACCACCCAGAGAAATTGTCCCTGTGCCGATACCTCCAATTGGCAAAGCTATTTTATTGATATGGTCCTGGTCGTAATGTTTGAGGACTGGCCATTCCCTCGATTGTGCCAGTAAAGATAATGTTGTTGAAGCCAGCAAAAGGAAGGATAAAAAAAGTGATTTTATGGTTCTCATGATATTTTGAGGAGTTATGAGTTGTTATGGAAAATTACGATAAAAGGAAGTACAATCAAACTAATGGTTAGTGAAGATGAAAATGATTCAATGAATTTTTTGGGAATTACTTTTGTATATTGGGTTGTTATTTTAGTGCATATTAATTCATATTGTATTGTGAGATCTTTTATTGTTTTTTTGGCATTTCTTTTCTTCATTTCCTGTACAAGTGATATACCAGATGAGAATCTTTTTGTCGAAGCTGCTGGTAATGGAGCAACTGCCAATGAAGGTTTTGTGCGGTGCGGGAAGTATGTTCAGGGTTGGCTGAACCTCGCGGATCCTGTTTCAGGATTGGTTCCGCAAAATATTAAAAATTTGTATTGGAATGCGAAGGATGCGGCGGCGGATAACTATCCGTTTATGGTGCTAACTGCCTCTATGACTGATCGTCCGATGTTTGACGGAATTATGCTTGATATGCTCAATACAGAAATCAGATTGACTTCACGCCTGGGCAGATTACCGGACACCTATGATTTTATTAAACAGGACTTTCTCGATTCTTTGTTTGATATAAACAGAATTATTTTCGGATCTTCGGAATATGTTAAGGACGGTCTTTTACCTATTACTGAGTGGTTGGGACCAAGTCCATGGTCAGAGAGAATGATGGGTATTTTGGATGATATGTGGAAGTATGCGCCGGTTGACACACCGTATGGGAAGATCGTTTCTGAAAATGTGGAAGTGAATGGAGAGATGCTTCAGACCCTGACTTTATAGACAGGCCCTACTTACTGGCATTAAATAATTTCTCTTTTTCTTCTTTTGAAAGGCTGTCATAGCCCTTTTCAGAAATTTTATCTAAGATGGCATCAATATCGGCTTGGTTGACATCAGGTTTTTTTGTTGAAGAAGAGGTGGATGATGGTTTGCTCTTCCCACCCCTTGTCTTGGCGGTTCGTTTATGAGTAACTTTTATATTGGGCCGGCGTATGAAGAAACTTTTCACAAACTCCATCCCCCTGAATATCCAAACACCCATTTCATGTCCTTTTCTCCAACGTGTTACGTATAAATAACCCATTAGAGCACCTCCGAGATGAGCCAGGTTGCCACCTGCATTATTACCCACACTACCAATTATGGAAAAAAATATATATATACCTACCAGGTACTTGACTTTTACAGGGCCAAAAAAGAGCAGATAAAACTTATAGTCAGGCACATACACAGCAACAGCTACAGTAATGGCATACACAGCTGCTGAAGCGCCTACCATACCCGTAAACATATCTACACGATCTGAATAGAATGGTATCAGATTGTATGCCAGCAAATAGGTTAGGCCACCGGCAATACTGCCCAGGATATATAGATTGATGAGTTTTTGGCTCCCGAAAAATTCAATAAACACACGGCCAAACCAATAAAGGACAAGCATATTCATTAATATATGAAAGAAGTTATTCAGGCTGTGTGAAAATGCATAGGTAATAATTGTCCACGGTCGTGTGAGAAAGACTTCGATTCGTCCAGGTAGAGTAAATTGCTTGTAAACGAGTTCAAAGAAACTATCCGCACCGATTATTTTGGTTACTACCAGTAGCAGGGCCAGAAAAATAAAAACCACGGCATTGATGATGATAAGTTGCATCAGGCCATTGTTCGGTTTATTCCACGTCCTTTTAAAATCTTCTTTTAATGAATTCACCATTGTTATTGTTCGTTCAACTACTTTTGTAAAAATGCTATAATTATTAATAATTTATCAAAACTCGTAATTCGCAATTCGTAATTCAATAAAACCTTTTGTCTTTTTTCTGCCAATATTTGATCAGGAAGAAGGCAATCAGCATTCCACCAATATGGGCAAAATGTGCCACATTATCACCCGGTGACTTATGCAGGCCAGAATACAGTTCAAATAATCCATAAATAGCTACAAAGTACTTGGCCTTAATTGGGATTGGCGGAAAAAGCAACATTAATATCGTATTTGGGAACAGCATACCAAAGGCCATCAAAATGCCGAATACGGATCCCGAAGCCCCAACCATTGGGATATTTGAAATGAGTTGATACACCTGGGATACAAAACCCACACTTTCTTCGACAACTGCCGGATCATTGGGATGATCATATAAACTGGATTCAATCTGATTTGTAGGGGTGAAATAGTTGAATACACTACGATTGGAAGCTATAAGGTTGCTGTACTCGTCAGCTCCGGGGTGTTGTATGTAATTTTCAGTAGCCACCTGCAATTTGTGCACTTCAAAGTAATGAGTGCCGGAGTAGAGTAATCCTGAGCCAAGTCCTGTGACCATGTAAAAGATTAGAAATTTCTTTGGCCCCCAAAATTGTTCGAGCAGCGGTCCGAACATAAAAAGGGCAAACATGTTGCTGAATACGTGCATCCAGCTGGCGTGTAGAAACATATATGTGACAAATTGATACGGCATAAATGTATCTGCCAGGATGTATTTCAGGCCGAGCCATCTGCTCAAATCAATATGAAGCACTGAATCAAGAAAATATATTCCAATGTTTATAATTAATAAACTCTTTACTGTAGGTGTTAGTCTTTGAAACATTATTATTTTTTGTTAAATAAACCTGCAATTTTTTCGAGCCCCAATATATAATAAATCAATTGGCCATCCATGTTGTAATTGGGGTTTTTACAAGCAAAGAGTTGATCAATCAGACTTTTCATTTCTTCCGGGGCTAGCTTTTTGCCTGTTTTGATACAGGAATTTTTAGCCATGGCTCTCGTAAGATTTTCTTTATGCTGTTCTTTATAATCGAGGTAATTTCGTTTATATTCTTCAATTATACCGGTAAAAACAGTGCCGGTTGATTGGGAGGAAATATCCGGTGGCACTCCTTGAATGATCACTTCGTCACTTCCAAAATTTTCAAAATCAAAACCAAGACTTTTCAATTCTCCTTCAATTTCTTTTACTAGTGACAGATCGGTTGGATTTAATTTCACACGTTCGGGAAACAAATTTTGTTGGGTAACCCCGGTATTGTTTTCAAGTTGTTTTCGGTATTGTTCGTAAAGTATCCTTTCATGGGCGCGCTGCTGATCTATGAGCATCAGCCCTGATTTTACCCTTGTTACGATGTAGCTGTTGTGTATTTGGAAAACCCTGGGTTGGTCAACTATGGAATCCGGACTTGAAGCATTACCCCGCATATCATTGGCAGCACTATTGAAAGTGATTGTGCGTCCGGATATTTGATCCCGCTCTTCCTGTGATATGGTAGATGCCGGTGTTTCTGTTTTAAGTGCTGTCTCAAACATTGCTTCCCAGTCTTTCAAATCACTTTTTTCTCTTTCTGAGGAGGGCCTTTGGGAGTCGGATCCGGGTTGGTTGGTGGAGAAACCCTGAAAATGCCCTTCTGACGGATTGCCAAAATTGGCATCGACAGAAAAATCCAATGAGGGAGTAATATTATGGCTTCCAAGGGTTCTTCGCACTGTGGATTTCATCAGCGTATACATGGTGCGTTCATCATCAAATTTTATTTCGGTTTTGGTGGGATGAACGTTTACGTCAATATGCATGGGGCCTATATCTATAAATAATACGTGAAATGGGTATTGTCCTTCCTGGATTAATCCCTCAAAAGCTGAATTTACTGCATGGTTGAGATATGGGCTTTTAATGAACCGGTTGTTTACATAAATAAATTGTTCTCCACGTGATCTTTTCGCTGATTCCGGTTTGCCAATATAGCCGGTCAATGTAATTTCTTCCAATGATTCTTCACAGGGAATGAGTTGTTCACGGTAGCTTTTTCCAAAAAGCTCCACTATTCGTTTGCTTAGCTTTCCCGGTTTAAGTTTGAATGTCTCCATGTCATTTTGAAACATGCTGAAAGCAATTTGCGGGTAGGCAAGGGCTACCCGTGTAAACTCTTCCATGATGTGTCGCATCTCCACCGGATTAGACTTGAGAAAATTTCTTCTGGCCGGAACATTGAAGAAAAGGTTTTTTACAGATACTCCTGTGCCATGGGCGCAGGCAGTGTTTTCCTGTTTCTTAACCCTGGAGTTTTCGATTTGTATTAATGTGCCTATTTCATCTTCAGGACGTCTGGTTTGTAATTCGACCTGTGCAACAGCAGCAATGGAGGCGAGTGCTTCTCCTCTGAATCCCATCGTACGAATTGCGAAAAGATCGTCAGCAGACTTGATTTTAGAGGTGGCATGTCGTTCAAAACTCATCCTGGCATCGGTTTCACTCATTCCATCTCCATTGTCACTGACCTGAATAAGTGCTTTGCCGGCATCTTTCACGATGAGTATAATTTCACTTGCCCCGGCATCTACAGCATTCTCCATAAGCTCTTTCACTACTGAAGCAGGTCGTTGTACAACTTCGCCGGCAGCGATCTGATTGGCTATGGAATCAGGAAGGAGATTAATGATGTCCTGCATATCAATCAATTAGGGCTGGAAATAATTTTTGGTCCGGAACCATACATACAGAGGAAATACCACAAGGAAAACGTAAAAAGCCACATTACCGAAATACAGCCAGGCGGCAATGGTGCTCATCATGATGATTATTAGGATCAATTGCATTAGATTAGCTCTTTTTGTTTGCCGATCCCTTTTTTGGAAAGTTTCGTGAATTGACCGTCTGTATGTACTGAGGGATTTCTCAGAAAGATCGAACTTGATCCTGGCCGTACGATTTTCAATATCTTCTTTTACGGGATCGTAATACCGGGGTTCGAAGTTAAACCTTTTATAATCAGGAATCCGGAACAGAGAAGGAATTTTCATACATTTGACACTTTCATGACTTAAACCTAAATTGAGCGATTCAGAGTTTTGAATCACAGAGTTTAGGCTACAAAATAACAGCAATTTTGCAATTATAACAAACTCTGGAGCGTGCGAATGAAAATTGCTTTTCTTATAGTATCTTTTTTTTTGACATTTATGTCTTTTTCATATGCCGAAATGCCAGGCAGGCAAAATGAACGGTCATGGGTGGATAGTTTGTACCAGACCATGTCGGATCAGCAGCGTGTCGGGCAACTTATCAACCTTAAAATTGACGTTAAGGATAAAAATATTTTTTACTATAGCGACTTAATTCGCAATTATTGTATTGGTCAAATATCCATAAAGGGGGGGCATCCTGAAGCTTTTTGTACTTTGATCGACAGTATTAAGGAATTCTCAAAAATACCTTTACTCATCACTTCTAATGGTTATAGAAGTATTGGCCTGCCAATTGACTCGGCTTTCCGTTTTCCGGGTGTTGAATCATTTAGTTACATCGATGATACTGCTCTTGTGAATAGCATCGCAGATGAGGTGGTCATACAAAACAGTCAATGTCAGGTTCAGGTATATCATACAGGTTTATTAAATATTGATATCAGTTCCTTTGGTATGAGTATGGGAGGTGGATTTCTGAATGATTATGGCTCGTTGCCGGGTTGGTCTGACATCTTTCATCAACGCATTTTGGACAACGAATTTTTCATTAATACTGATATTCGCGTATTTGGTGTAGGATCTGACGGTTTTATGACAGATGAGTTTCGTGCGATGCCTGTCCTGGAGGAGGTAAATTTAAAACGTAAATTTGGTTCAAATTATGTTGATAAATGGATGTTTACTATTACACATATTCCATTTTTTGACAATACAGAAGCAGAAGAAGTGCAAAAAAAATTGATAAATGGAATTATTAGAAAAAAGTTGGGTAGCAAAGGGTTGATTGCTGTAGATTTGGACGCCTTATATTTAGTTCATTCCTGGAGAAAAGCTGATCAACATGCCGTGTCGTTGCTGCTTGCCGGGGTAGACGTTATCACGGTATCGCGTCATCCGGAAAATATTTTTAGACAATTACAAAAGGCAATAAGTGACGGAGTTATAAAACCAAGAGAACTGGAGCTGAAGGTAAAGCGTGTTTTGAAAGCAAAATATTTGGCCGGACTTGACAGGCCTCGTAAAAAAAATTCCGATCACCTGTATGAACGGCTTAACCGCCCCGAGGCTCAATTGGTTTCAGCAAAAGTCTTTCAGAAATCTGTGAATGTGCAAAATGGGAGATTATGCCAAATCCCTATCAAAGAGTTGGAAGGTCGGTATTTTGCCTCCTTGTCTTTTGGAGGCAAAGGTCAGGATGATTTTCAGGAAATGTTGGGCAATTATACCGATTTTGTGCATTTTACTCTTCCTTCATTGTCTTATGATCCGGGTTTGACCCGTGAAATCCATAATCGTTTGAAAACATTTGATGTTGTGATGATTGGATTACATTTCGGCGATTATGTGGAAGTTGGCCAGGACATAGTCCGGTTTGTTAACGAATTGAGTTTGCAAACTAAAATAATACTGGTCTTTTTTAAGGATATTAGAAACGAAGCAGATTTTTCAAATCGTGCAACTAAAATATTTGTTCACGAAGACCATCCTTATGTTCAAAGCCTTGCCGCCCAAGCTATATTCGGTGCTTTTTTGCCGGCAGGAATATCGGATGAAATAAGTAGTGTTCCTTACCGCTTGGCTTATGGTATCCCTGAAGAGGAGCAAATGGATTCTCGTACCCTGCATCGGATTGATCGTATTGCGCGGGAATCTATTCGCGAAAGGGATATGCCGGGGTGTCAGGTTTTGGTAGCGCGTAACGGAAAAGTGGTTTTTAATAGTTCGTTTGGACATCATACTTATGACAGTTTAAAAAGAGTTGATAATAATACGATTTATGATCTGGCATCGATAACAAAAGTGGCGGCTACTACCCAGGTGATGATGTGGTTATATGAACAGGGGAAAATTGATATTGACAAACCGGTGGGATATTATTTACATGAGCTGAATGAAACGAATAAAGAAGATTTAATTATCCGGGATATTCTTGCCCATCAGGCTGGATTAAAACCATTTTACCCGTTTTGGAGATATACGGTAGATCAGGATAAACCGGATTTCGTTTATTATCATGACAGCAGTCAGGGGCCTGATGACGTGGAAGTAGTTCCGGGTATGTATGCCGGAAAAAGTTTACGGGATTCGATCTGGATTTGGACAGTTAAAATGGATTTATTACCAAAAAATGAGTTTGGAGGATATGATTATCAATACAGTGATTTGGGTTTTTATATCCTTCAGCGACTTGTGGAACGTGTAACTGAAAAACAACTTGATGTTCTAACCGACTCTCTGTTCTATGCTCCGATTGGTATGCCTACCATGGGATACAATCCATTCTGTGAGTTTTCCAGGGATCAAATTGCTCCTGCTGAGCATGACACCTATTTTCGGCAGGCACTTATCTGGGGTACAGTTCATGATCCGGTAGCAGCAATGGCAGGTGGAGTGGCCGGACATGCAGGATTGTTTAGTAATGCTGGTGATTTAGCCAAGCTGATGCAAATGAATTTGAATATGGGAACGTATGGGGGTCGGACCTATTTAAAAGGTTCGTCAATTAAGGAATTTACCTCCATACAAAATAAAAATAACCGAAGAAGTCTTGGCTGGGACAAACCTGAACAGGAAAAGGGTTATAATCCTGCATCAAGGTATGCTTCCTGGCAAACTTATGGACACAGGGGATTTACAGGGACGGCTGTTTGGGCAGACCCAACATTTCAGCTCATTTATGTGTTTCTATCTAACAGGGTTTATAAAGGTTCAGAAAATATAGAACCAGAGGATTTGAATGTGCGCAAAAGGATTCATGATGTGATCTATGAAAGTATGTGGAATTTTGAGAAAATTCATAAAAGGGAACCTTGAACGGGGAACGCTAATTACAACAATTTAAGTATATAAAATTTAAACATGAAAATAGGTATTGTTTGTTATCCGACTTTCGGAGGTAGTGGTGTAGTAGCAACTGAACTTGGGATTGGTCTTGCAAAAAAAGGGTATCAGGTACATTTTATTACTTATTCCCAGCCAACACGGCTAGATTTCTTCAATGAAAACCTCTTTTACCATGAAGTGGAGATCCTTACTTATCCCTTGTTCCAATATCCTCCCTATGAGCTTGCTTTGGCAAGTAAAATGGTAGATGTTGTAAAATTTGAAAAGTTGGATCTGTTACACGTACACTATGCAATTCCTCATGCCTCAGCTGCATTTATTGCTAAGCAGATCTTGAAGCAAGAGGGTATTGATATTCCAGTGATCACTACATTACACGGAACGGATATTACCCTGGTGGGAAAAGATCCGACTTTTGAACCGGTTGTCACATTTAGTATAAATGCTTCGGATGGGATAACTGCAGTATCTGAAGATTTGAAAAAGGACACTTATGATCATTTTGATATCAAAAAGGATATTAAGGTCATACCTAATTTTATTGATCTGAAAAAATTCAGAAAGCAGAAAAAGGAACATTTTAAAAAAGCTATTTGTCCGGAAAATGAAAAGCTGATAGTTCATACTTCAAATTTCAGAAAAGTAAAGCGTTTGGAAGACGTTATGATGATCTTCATGAAACTGCAGCAACAAATCCCGGCAAAAATGCTCATGGTGGGTGATGGTCCTGAAAGAACAATGGTAGAAAACATGTGCCGCGAGTGCGAGGGTTGTAATAATATCCGCTTTCTCGGCAAACTGGAGGCAGTGGAAGAAGTGCTTTCTGTGGCTGATTTGTTCCTGATGCCTTCTGAAAAAGAAAGCTTCGGTTTGGCGGCTTTGGAAGCCATGGGCTGTGAGGTGCCCGTAGTATCCAGCAATGCAGGCGGAATTCCTGAATTGAATATTCATGGTTTTTCAGGATATACAAGTGATGTCGGAAATGTGGAAGAGATGACAAAGTATGCGTTGGAAATTCTTGACGACAAAAATTTGCCACGGTTTAAAAAAAATGCATTGGAGCGGGCTAAGGTATTTGATATTGAAAACATCATGCCTAAGTACGAATCGTTTTATGAAGAAATACTAAGGCAATAAAGACCGGAATCGATATAAATTATTTCGGCTTTTGTGTTAAGATTGTATGTTTGTAGTTGGGATAATCAGGAAATAATGATTTTATTATTGTCATGAACAACACTAGGATTGGTATTGGATATGATGTACACCGTTTAGTAGAGGGAGAAGCATTTTGGCTTGGAGGTGTACGGGTTCATCATCATAAGGGCGCCATTGGCCATTCTGATGCTGATGTGCTAATTCACGCAATTTGTGATGCCTTATTAGGCGCAGCTAATCTTGGCGATATAGGCATTCATTTTCCTGACGACGACCCTTCTTTAAAAGGGATAGATAGTAAGATCCTTTTAAAAAAAGTGGCAGGACTTTTAGCTTCCGAAGGTTGGGCAATTTCCAATGTCGATTCTGTGGTTAGTTTGCAGATGCCTAAAATCAAACCGTATATTTCCGACATGAAAAAAACGCTTGCCGAAGTTATGAATATGAATCCGGAAACTGTTTCGGTAAAGGCTACGACAACAGAAAAGCTTGGATTTATTGGCCGTGAAGAAGGTGTGGAAGCTCGTGCGGTTGTATTGATCCATGAAGCTTAAGTTTTGAAAGAATTGCGTGTGATTACTACAGATGACGGGTCACATTCCCTGTATGTTCCACATCTGGATGAAACGTATCATTCTTCTTTTGGCGCCATCACAGAATCTGAACATATTTTTATTGAATCCGGATTGCATCATTTTTGTCATTCTAACCCTCAGGCAAGCCAGGTGAGCATCTTCGAACTTGGATTTGGCACCGGATTGAACGCCTTGCTAAGTTATAGGTATGCACTTCAAACCCATATAGAGGTAAAATATATTTCCATTGAGAGTGATCCTCTGCCGCTTGATTTTGCTATGACCCTGAATTACCCAGCGTTAATTGACTTTAAAGGGAGCGGCGATATATTTCGGGCATTGCATGAGAGTTCCTGGGATCAGACGATCCAACTTGTCGAATTTTTTTCTATAAAAAAGATTCATAGACCTGTTGAGCATTTTGAAGGACAACAGGATATGGTGGAGGTGATTTATTTCGATGCTTTTGCGCCTGGTATTCAACCTGCAATATGGAGCCGGGAAATTCTTCAGATGATGTTTGATATGATTAAAGTTGGTGGGGTGCTAGTCACATATTGTGTTCAGGGACAATTCAGGCGCGATTTGAAGGCAGTGGGATTTCATGTTGAAAAACTGCCGGGACCTCCGGGTAAAAGAGAGATCGTACGCGCTGTTAAAACCGAATAAATTTTTCCGGCGTTACACAACAGTCCATAGGTACATCCCAGGTATCAGATGTGAGATGGTTAGAATCCGGGTCAAAGAAGCTCAATCCTACTTTAAAAACAGGTTTTTTTAAACCGACGATAAATCTGTCATAGTATCCTTTGCCGTAGCCGATACGATATCCTTTTTTGTCGTAAGACAATAAGGGAAGTATCATAACATCAACATTTCCGGTATAAATCCGTTGACAGCACTCCGGTTCGGGTATATCATACGAATTAGAGATCATTTTAGTATTAGGAAGTAGCAGACACGTGTCCATTTCTGTTTTACCGGGGTTTATTCTGGGGACTACAATCGTTTTTTTTAATTTCCAGAGTTTTTTAACAATATGCAGGGTATTGATCTCATTATGTTTTGTGATCGGCAAGTAAATATGATAAACGCAATTTTCGGTAATTTTGGGCAGCAACATAAACTGTTCCGATATTTTCAGGCTCAGCTTCTCAACTTCTGAAGTTAGTAATTTCTCTCTTTTTTGCCGGTATATTTCCCGGAGTTGCTGCTTATTCATCGTCGAACAGGATATAAAAATGAGAATCCAGTGGTTCCAATGCTTGTTGTAATTTAGAGAGAAAACTTAAATCATTCAACCAAAAACTCAAAAAATTATCCGTTCGTTCTTGCAGGTTGCCGTCCGGGAATAAACGTTCTTCAAGTTGCTCCAATTGTATCATACCGGTTTCCTGCTTTTTTTCTTCGGTTTTTTGCATTCTCTTTTCAATATTGTCAAGTGATTTCAGGACTTTGGACATTTCAGCGCCTGCAAATCCCTCCAGTGATTGATCAATAATACCGGCTTTTATTTTTATTTCCCCGAAAGCATGAATGATCATTTGTTTTTCATTAAGGATCTCTAAAGAACCGGAGCCGTGTTGTTTAAGGTAGATGTTTTTTAAAGATTTTTTATTCAGAAAAAGTTCTTCCGGCTTTACTCCAAGTTTTTTTATACGTTTTATCAACGTCTTATTAAGAATCATAGCAAAATTTCGGGGAACGAGGATTGGAAAGGCAATTTTGTAATGCTCAAATACAGGCTTTAACTGAAGCCAGTAAGATACTTCCGCCGGGCCTCCAATATAAGCCAGGTTGGGCAAAATTTGTTCCTGACAGACCGGTCGGAGGATTACATTCGGGCTGAATTTTTCCGGATGTTTATCAAGCAGGGATAGTATTTCGTCTTCAGTAAATGATATTGATGTATTTTTTACAATGTATTTACCATCTTCCTTTACAATTCTTTCACGGAGATTATTATCGAGATAAAACAGATTGATGTCACGGGGAAAAGCCTGAGGCTTATAACCGAGGCGAACCAGTTTATCAGTAGTGGTTTTAGCCAGATCCCCTGCATTATGGTAGAGTAGGTCATCCTTCATAATGTTTTTAAACCTTTCTTTTAGAGCCGGATAGTCTGCATCCAGTACGACCAGGCCTTGGGATCCATACAATTTATTTACATAATATCTCGTTGCATCCGCCAGCGTATCATGCCCGAGGTATGCCTGAATAAACAGGTCAGGGTTTTCGGGAAGTTTATCAATAAGAGTTTTTATGGATTTTGGATCAAACCGGCCTACAGCACCTTGTTGATCCGTTTCCCATGTATATTGTTTCCCAAAAAGATTGAAATGACTGATTTCTTTATAATCATGATCTTCAGATGCCATCCAGTAAACCGGCACGAAATTGTAATCAGGATATAGGTTTTTTAGTTTTTTCGCCAGGTTTATAGTCGTAATGATCTTGTAATGAAAATAAAGTGGCCCTGAAAAAATATTGAGTTGATGTCCTGTGGTTACTGTAAAGGTATTATCGTCTAAAAGCCCTGTAATATTTTTTTCAACAGCAGGTGAAATATCTATCGACCGGTATTGTTGGAGTAGTGAATCAGTAAGTGTTTTCCTGTCATTTGAATTGATTTTTTTTTTAGCTATCTGATCTTTGAAGTTGAGCAGATCAGGTTTTAGTCCATAAAAATCTTTTAATCCGGGATTGCCTTCTGCATAATCGAGGAAGAGAGTGGAAAATCTGCCGGTTTCCCTGAGCTTAAGTTTTGTTGAATTCATTCGTTTAAGAATTTCACGCTAAGGCGCTAAGATGCAAAGAAATATTTCCACTGTATGTTATTCCTTAATATGTATTGAAAATGCATGGTTGTAATAGTACGCAATGCTATAATGTTTTTAATCTTATTATCGCATTAATTTTATCAATTGGAATGCCATGTAAGTCAAATTCAGTAGCTCCGGTTATCCGTATTTGAGCGAAGTCACCAATTTTCAACCTGTATTTACCAGCATCGATCAGCACTTCATTGTCTACTTCAGGTGAATCGTATTCTGTCCGACCGATATATTGTCCTGATTCGAGCCGGTCTATCAGCACTTTGAATACTTTCCCTTCTTTTTGTCTGTTAAGTTCATATGAAACGTCCTGTTGCAGGTTCATGAGCTTTGCTGCACGGTCGTCTTTGGTTTTTGTGGCTACATTATCCTTCATGGTAAATGCATGTGTATCCTCTTCATGCGAATAAGTAAAAACCCCAAGTCTTTCAAATTTCCATTTATTAGTAAATTCCATTAATTCTTCAAAATCCTTTTTTGTCTCTCCGGGATGGCCGACCAGCATTGTAGTCCGGATGGCGATGTCAGGAATTTTTGTTCGTACAGAGAGTAGTAGGTCTTCAGTGCGTTTTTTATCTGTTCCCCGGCGCATAATTTTCAGCATCTTATCAGAGGCGTGTTGCAGTGGGATGTCGAGGTAATTGCAAATATTTTCTCTTTCAGCCATTACATCCAGGATGTCCATTGGAAAACCTGCCGGAAAGGCGTAATGAAGCCGAATCCATTCCAGTCCCTTTATATCTGACAACCTTTTTAGAAGTTCAGACAGGTTGCGTTTTTTGTAGAGATCGAGTCCGTAATATGTGGTGTCTTGAGCAATCACCAGGAGTTCGCGTACGCCTTTATCAGCCAGGTTTTTTGCTTCTTGTACCAGTTCTTCTATAGGTCTTGACACATGGTTGCCGCGCATTAGCGGTATGGCACAAAACGAGCAAGGCCGGTCGCAGCCTTCCGATATTTTGATATAGGCATAATGCTTGCTTGTGCTGGTAGCTCTTTCTCCAACCAGTTCATCGCGATAGGTGGCTTTGAATTTTTGTAGTAATTGTGGGAGTTCGTGGGTGCCAAACCAGGCATCTACACCTGGAATTTCGTTACCCAGTTCGTTGCGATACCGTTGCGATAAACAGCCCATCACGTACACTTTTTCGTACATACCAGCTTTTTTAGCTTCCACGTATTGAAGGATGGTATCGATGGATTCCTGTTTGGCATCGCCGATGAAACCGCAGGTATTAATGATTGCGATTTGATTGTCCCCGTTTTTTTGCTCATGAAATGCTTCTATGCCATTGCCCTTAAGTTGGGAGACGAGCACTTCGGAGTCCACCAGGTTTTTCGCACAGCCCAGCGTGATAACATTTACTTTTTTATTGCCTTGTTTTTTGGTTTTCAATATTCGGTTTGCTCTTGTCAGGTTGCAAAAATACTAAAAATTGCTGAGTAAACGGGAACCTAAAAACAGACGGCCACGAAAGAAGGCGAGTATATAGTACCTACAGGTCTGCTATGAGTGAAAGAGTGAAATCTTTTAACTCTCCAGAGTTTGTCCAATATCTGTTATCTATCTACGATTGATTTATCTCTTCATAACAATTCAAAAAGAGTAAAAACCCTGGAGGTTTTGTTATATCAATAATGTTAATCTATTAATTTTCAATTTTATGGATATCTTTGTCAACTGAAATGACGATCATCAAGCATATATTTTATTTTTTATCAACAGGTTTACTCCTGTTTGGGCTACTTCCTGGTATATTTTCCTGCGAAACGGAAAATTGTATTACGTTAGCTGAAAACGATTTGATGATTTCTTTTTATGAGCAGGATAGCACTACATTGAAGGATATGATATTTGAATACGTAACTGCAGAAGGAACCGATTCGGTTTTTTACGATTATAGGACTAAACAAACAGATTTCAGATTTCCGGTCAATCCCGCAGATGATCAAACATTATTTGTGATGCAGGTTGTCGATACTGTTACTTATGACACTCTTTCCCATGATCCGCTCGTTATTGAAGCGACCTTTCATTTGCGAGACAGAATAGATAGCTTATTGATTGAGTACCAGCGTTCGCAGCGCATTATAACAGAAGAGTGTGGTGTGGAGATCAATTATACTCATCTTGTGGTTAAGAAATGTACTTTCCCGGGATACGAGTTTGAAGATGATATGACGTTTTTATCCAGACTAAATGAAGTTAATATTAAAATATACGATTAGTCTGTGGCTGTTATTGGTCGCAATGGGTGAAGGTATTGCCCAAAAAAAGGCTGAACGCTGGATACCTTCGGCGGTTCGGGTGGGTGGTTCGCTCGGGTCGTTGGGTTATTTGATTTTTTCTGAAAAGCATAATTATTTTGAAAGCATTGTGGATGTTGATTTTGACAGATACTTCGCCGTATTTGAAATTGGCAACAGCTCATACAGGCTCAATGAAGACACATACAATTATACAAATAGCGGGCGGTTTATGCGTCTTGGGTTTGATGTCAATTTTATGCAGGATGAAAAGCACTTGAATGTAGTCTTTTTCGGACTTAGGTATGCATGGTCCTCGTTTCAGGATGATTTGAGTTATAACACTGTTGCTGTAATTGAATCTGAAACGCAGTGGCCTGACACCCGTGAGGAGGTGTCAAATTTGGAAGCCGGAGCCCATTGGTATGAGATGAATACCGGATTGAAAGTTCGTGTTTACAATAATTTTTATATGGGTTTTACAGCGCGATATAAATTTCTTATGAAAGCCCACCACGATAGCAGTCTTAGATCATATTATATTCCTGGATTTGGAAAAAATATCAATTCAGATTCCTGGGGATTGAATTATTATATTTATTACAGGATCCCTTTTAGAAAAAAAATGTATTTTGAGAAATCGGAAAAGACTAATAAAAAATGAGCATATTATGACATTAAGCATTAAAAAGTTAAGGGTTAATCAGTCTTCAGATTCTAGTTCTCAGACTGCCTGCTGCGGACTGTGGACTGCCTACTTGTTTTTTTTGGCAATGGCTCTTAGTGGTACTATTTACGGTCAGGGCATTATTTCTTTGTGGCCGGATGAGGCAATACCCAACTATAGGGAATCAGAAGAACAGGAAGAGCGGATAGAGAAAGATATAGTTCGATATGCAAAGGTTCAGAAACCTGAAATTGATGTTTATCTCCCATCCAAGAAAAATGCCACCGGTGAAGCTGTAGTTATCTGTCCGGGTGGTGGTTATCAAATACTCGCCTGGGATTGGGAAGGGCTGGATATAGCCAGTTGGTTAAATTCCCATGGTATTGCAGCTATTGTATTAAAGTACAGACTTCCATTGGCAAAAAGTAATATTGTCCGGCATAAATCCCCTTTGCTAGATGCTCAGCGTGCCATACGATATGTCCGTTACCACGCCCTTGAGTGGAATATTGATCCGTCAAGGATCGGGATTATGGGTTTTTCTGCCGGAGGGCATTTGGCCTCTACTGCCGGCACCCACTATGATTTGGGCAATCCAGATGCAAGCGACTCGGTTGAACGGATGAGTTCCCGTCCCGATTTCATGATTTTGATGTATCCTGTCATAACATTTAGTGAAGATGTGATGCACAGTGGATCAAGAGAGGCCTTATTGGGAGAAGATCCTTCTGATGAATTGGTAAGGTTTTTTTCAGGTGAGTTGAATGTAACAGAAGACACTCCTCCGACTTTTCTGGTGCATGCAGCAGATGACCTTGGAGTACCGGTTGAGAATAGTTTGTTATTTTTTGAAGCTTTGAAAAAGAATAAAATCCCGGTCGAAATGCATATTTTTCCCAAAGGTGGCCACGGTTTTTCGCTAGGAATTGGAATGGGTCACCTGGCTACATGGCCGGATATGTGTATTCGCTGGATCAATTGGCTGGAGGAATAATGCAATAATGATGGAATAGTGGAATGCGATAATGTATTTGGGTAGTAGAGACGTACGATCGTGCGTCTCTACAAGAACAATTATTTTTTAGAAAAAAAAGAATCAACGAATTCAAATTTATTGAATATCTGAAGGTCTTCTGTTTTTTCTCCTACACCGATATATTTTACGGGGATTTTAAATTCATCGCTGATACCAATTACTACTCCACCTTTAGCTGTGCCATCTAGTTTTGTAATAGCTAACGCGGTTATCTCAGTGACTTTGGTAAATTCGCGTGCCTGAATAATTGCATTTTGTCCGGTGCTTCCATCGAGGATAAGCAATGTTTCGTGCGGAGCATCTTCGATCACCTTCTGTATCACACGCCGGATTTTTGATAGTTCGTTCATCAGGTTTACCTTGGTGTGCAGGCGTCCGGCTGTATCTATGATCACTACGTCTGCATTTGTTTGTATGGCTTCTTCTACAGCATCATAAGCGACAGAGGCCGGGTCTGTGTTCATGCCGTGGGCTACTACTGGTACATCAACGCGCTTGCCCCACAATTTCAATTGGTCAACGGCCGCCGCCCGGAAGGTGTCGGCTGCTCCAAGAATAACTTTTTTGCCTTTTTCTTTATATCTGGATGCAAGTTTGCCAATGGTTGTGGTTTTCCCTACACCATTTACTCCCACTACGAGTATTATATATGGTTTTTTGTCTTCAGGAATTATAAAATCTTCAAGATCTTCAGAGTTGTTCTCTTCAAGTAAAGCGGCGATTTCATCTTTAAGAATACGATTGAGTTCGTCTGTGCTTAGGTATTTGTCCCGGGCCACACGCGATTCAATTCTTTTAATGATTTTTATTGTGGTATCTACACCGACATCTGAAGTTATCAGGACTTCTTCCAGTTCGTCCAACACTTCTTCATCAACAGTTGATTTGCCGGCCACTGCTTTTCCGAGTTTAGCGAAAAAGCTGTCTTTAGTCTTTTCAAGTCCTTTATCGAGCGTTTCTTTGTTTTTCCCTTTAAAAAACTCAAGCATGGTTAGTCGTGAATTAATGATGTATGTTAAAAAAAAAAGTCCCAGTTAAAACGAGGGACTTTCAATAATCTGGTTAATATGTATGTTATTTTTTGGCCAGCACGTCTTTTACCTGTTCTATGGGGACCATTTCTTCTTTAAAAGTGTATGTGCCTGTATCCTTTGACCGTATAGCTCTGATCACTTTTGCATAATCTTTGCTTTTTCTCAGTGTTGCTACAACTTTCTTAGCCATAATTATTTAATTTCTTTATGAAGGGTGTATTTTTTTAGAACCGGATTATATTTTTTTAATTCCAGTCTTTCAGGGGTATTTTTCCTGTTTTTTGTGGTGATATAACGGGAGGTGCCTGGCATGCCGGTTTTTTTATGTTCCGTGCATTCCAGAATAACCTGAACGTTGTTTCCCTTTTTTGCCATTTTTTTGGTTATTTAATGCTTATACAACTACAGGACAAGATAGCCCTGCTTTTTCGCTTTTTTCAAAACGCAACTTATGCCGTTCTTGTTTATTGTCCTCAGCGCAGATGTAGAAACTTTCAAAGTTATCCACTTATCCTCTTCAGGGATATAAAACCTTTTCTTTTGGAGATTCGGATAGAATTTCCTTTTGGTTTTATTATGTGCGTGAGAAACATTGTTTCCCGATCGCGGCCTCTTTCCGGTTACTTGACAAACTCTTGCCATTTTTTATAAGATATTTCTCGTTTTACAAATTGGTCTGCAAAATTGAGAAAAATTTTTATAAGTTCAAAACTTGCTTCTTAATTGTTTTTAAAATTAATATATTTGAAATATTGAGAAAGGCATAAAATCTACTATGATTTATGATTGAAAAGGTAAAAACGAGTATGGATGCTATAACGTTGGAAGGGCGTTATGGGGCAAAAAATTATCATCCTTTACCTGTAGTACTATCGCGAGGTGAGGGTGTTTATGTGTGGGATGTTGAAGGAAAGAGGTATTATGATTTCTTGTCGGCTTACTCTGCGGTAAACCAGGGGCATTGTCATCCTAGGATTATTGAGGCATTAAATAGGCAGGCTTCCAGTTTAACCCTCACATCAAGGGCATTTTATAATGATGTTTTAGGCCCCTACGAGAAGTTTATTACAGAGTATTTCGGTTACGATCGCATATTACCTATGAATACGGGAGTTGAAGGAGGTGAAACGGCCGTAAAATTATGCCGAAAATGGGCTTATGAGGTCAAGGGAATTCCCGACAACCAGGCTAAAATTGTTTTTGCTGAGGGAAATTTCTGGGGACGTACTTTGGCAGCTATATCTTCCTCTACAGATCCCTTAAGTCGAACTCATTTTGGGCCTTATATGCCTGGATATGAGATCATTAAATATAATGATCTCGGCGCATTAGAGGAGATCCTTAAGGATCCAATGGTTGCAGGCTTTATGGTTGAACCGATTCAGGGAGAGGCTGGTGTTATGGTGCCCGATGAAGGATATATGGCGCGAGCATACAAGCTTTGCCAGGAAAATAATGTATTGTTAATAGCAGATGAAGTACAAACTGGTATTGGGCGTACAGGTATGTTGCTGGCATGTGATTATGATAGTATTAAGCCTGATATCCTAATACTTGGCAAGGCCCTTTCAGGAGGTGTTTTGCCTGTTTCGGCAGTATTGGCCAGTGATGAGATTATGTTAACCATTAAGCCGGGGGAGCATGGTTCTACTTTTGGTGGTAATCCTATTGCTGCGGCTGTGGCAATGGCAGCACTCGAAGTGATCAGAGATGAGAAGTTGGCTGAAAATGCTTACCGGTTGGGGATAGTATTTCGGGAGCGGATGCAAGCATTAACACGTCAAACCGGGTTTGTCAAACTGGTTAGGGGCAAAGGGCTTCTAAATGCTATTGTAATAGACGATGATCCTGAAGGGGATACAGCATGGAACATTTGTTTGGAACTTAAGGAGAAGGGTTTGTTAGCCAAACCCACCCATGGGAATATCATCCGGTTTGCCCCACCACTGATTATTAACGATGAACAACTGGATGCATGTTGTACGATTATTGAAAATACGCTGCTAAATTTTAATAAATGATGAAGACAATTAAAATATTTTTTATTCTGTCCTGGTTTTTGTTCGCTTTTCAACCGGTGAAACTGACCAAAACAAAGATTGGCAAAAGCATAACAGTTAGTTTGCCTGACATTTTTATTCTTATGACACAAAGTGAAGTTCACTCAAAATACGTATCTGCCCGGGAGCCACTTGCATCATATAGTGATGAAACCAGAAATGTGGATTTTTCGGTGAATGTAGCTTTTTCGAAGTGGAATGCAAGTGATCTGGAGTTAATGAAGAGTTTTTATAAGTCCAATATTATGGGCCTATATGATGAGGTGCACTTTATCCAAGAGAAAATTGAAGAGATTAACGGTAGAAGCTTTGCGGTTTTTGAGTTTATTTCAACTATAAGGACTGAGTCAGATGTTCCGGGTAGTGCAAATAGTATTGGCCGCTATACTTACATTCAGTACACAATAATAAATGGTAAAACAGTACTATTTAATTTTTCATGTCCCACACGTCTCAAAGACAAGTGGGCACCAATTGCAGAAGAAATTATGAATTCGGTTAAGGTAAAAGATTCTCTCTAGTGGTGGTTGGAGATAAATCATCCGATTTTTTCATGCGGGAGGCCTTAAAGCAAGCAGTTTTGGCCAGTGAATCAGGTGAGATCCCGGTAGGTGCGGTGGTGGTTTGTGAGGGCAGGATTATCGCAAGGGCTCACAATCAGGTGGAAATGTTACGTGATCCTACGGCCCATGCTGAGATGATTGCAATTACCTCAGCCGCCGAATATCTCGGCGGTAAATTTTTGGATAGTTGTACAATGTATGTTACCATGGAGCCTTGTACGATGTGTGCAGGCGCTTTATATTGGGCTCGCATCGGGAATCTCGTTTTTGGTGCCGCTGATCCAAAGCGGGGTTACAGGCTGCGCGGTGCCGGCTTATTGCATCCAAAGACACAAGTGGAGAGCGGTGTACTTGCTGATGCTTCCACTGCCATGCTTAATACTTTTTTCCGTGATATGCGAGAAGAATAATGCCTGGTTTCCAGTCCGCCGTTTTTTGCCGGCTGTTTTACTGCTAAATACTTTTGTTCTTTAGGAGTTTTTTTAATTCCATCCATTCATCTCTTAATTTAGCTGCAACAAGAAAATCGAGATCGCGGGCGGCTTTATCCATCTTTTTTTGTGTGGAATCCATCATTTTTCTCAAAGCATCCGGGCTCATGTAATTTACTACCGGATCTGCTGCGATGGTTGGATGATCGTTTTCAACATAGTATTTTTTTGTTCCTTTTTTAGAATCAGCCATTTTAGTTTGATCCATTATGGATGTTGTTGATTTTGAAATAGTCGTAGGCGTGATATTCATTTTTTGGTTATACTCCTGTTGAATATATCTTCTTCTGTATGTTTCATCAATGGCAGCTTGCATTGAATTAGTAGTTTTATCAGCATACATAATCACTTTCCCATTAATGTTTCTTGCGGCTCTCCCAATAGTTTGTACCAATGAGCGTTGATTTCTAAGAAATCCTTCCTTATCAGCATCCAGAATGACTACCAATGATACTTCGGGAAGATCAAGTCCTTCCCGAAGTAGGTTTACACCTACCAACACATCAAAAATGCCTAATCGCAATTCCCGCAGGATTTCCACACGATCCAGCGTTTTAACTTCCGAATGAATATATCGGCATTTTACCCCGCTTTTTTCCAAATATTTGGTTAGTTCTTCTGCCATTCTTTTGGTAAGTGTAGTCACCAGCACACGTTCTCTCATCTTGACGTTTTCATCTATTTCTTCCAGCAGATTATCGATCTGGTTTTGGCTGGGCCTGACATCAATCTCAGGGTCAAGTAGTCCGGTAGGGCGTATGATCTGTTCCACTACCACTCCTTCAGATTTTCTAAGTTCATAATCACTTGGTGTTGCACTCACATAAATGACCTGATTTGTAAGAGATTCAAATTCGTTGAAGGTTAAGGGGCGGTTGTCAAGAGCTGCAGGTAGCCGGAAACCATAATCTACAAGGTTTACCTTTCGCGATCGGTCTCCACCCCACATGGCACGCACCTGGGGAAGGGTTACGTGACTTTCGTCGATGATCATCATATAATCGTCCGGGAAGTAATCAAGCAGGCAGAAAGGGCGGGTACCGGGTTTCCTTTGGTCGAAATACCGGGAGTAATTTTCTACACCCGGGCAATAGCCCAGCTCCCTGATCATTTCCATATCGAAGTTTGTTCGTTCTTCGATGCGTTTTGCCTCCAGAGTTCGTTTCTCGTCCTTAAACTGGATGATTTGTTCCTGAAGATCTGCAGCTATTTTTATCAGTGCATCATCGATTACGTCTTTTCCTGTCACGAACAAATTGGCAGGGTAGATGGTGACCAATTTTTCTTCAGATATTTTTTTCCCTGTTGCCGGATTGATATGATGAATTTTTTCAATCTCATCTCCCCAGAAATAAATTCTGAAGGCCGTGTCTGCATAGGCAGGAAATATATCTACAGTATCACCTTTTACTCGAAATGTTCCCCGCTTAAACTCGGCATCCGTTCTATTGTAAAGGATATCTACAAAACTAAAGAGAAGTTGACTTCGCGATATGGTATCTCCTTCCTTTAGCCGGATGACATTTTTACCAAATTCTTCAGGATTTCCAATGCCGTAAATACAGGATACGGAGGCGATCACTATTACATCCCGCCTGCCGGAAAGAAGTGCAGAAGTTGTGCTTAGTCTCAGTTTTTCAATTTCTTCGTTGATAGAAAGATCTTTTTCTATGTACAGGTTGGAGTTTGGGATGTAGGCTTCAGGTTGATAATAATCGTAATATGAGATAAAAAATTCTACAGCATTTTCAGGAAAAAACTGTTTTAGTTCGCCATAAAGTTGTGCGGCGAGCGTTTTATTGTGACTGAGAATAAGGGTTGGGCGCTGTACACTTTCAATAACATTGGCAATCGTAAATGTTTTGCCCGATCCTGTCACACCCAATAGTGTTTGTGCCGGTTCTCCAGTCAGTATGCCTGTAATAAGCTGTTCGATGGCCCCGGGTTGATCTCCTGTAGGGGAATAGTCGCTTTTCAGTTTAAAATCCATATTAGTCCAAACAAATTTTTGATTTGCTTCCCACCTTTATTGGTGGTGGTTTTTCTCACATAAATATCAATATTTCCACCGTTTATTGTCCTTTTTTTACTATTTTTAATTATATTTTTTATAACAAGTCTTGTACTATTATGAATGATAAAATTGGTCTCGAACAGGCTTTGGCCGAATTGGTGTATAGTATTGCCTTAGCAGATGGTGTGCTTGAGGATAAGGAAATGGAGGCTTTTGAAGAGATGATAACTAAGGAATTAGAGAATCAGGCAACGGAAATTAAAAATAAGTTTTTATTGCTTAAAGGTCGTTCTGCTCCGAATGTGGAATCGGCGTATAAGCAAGCTATGTATGCAATCAAACAGAATAAGGAAGCATTTTCTGATGAACTTAAGGGCAAGTATTTTTTGATTATTCAAAAAATTGCCAAATCGGTAAAAGGCTTAAGGCTTGAAGAACGTAAATTACTTGACAGGTTTAAGACAGACATCGAATATTTTTAACCTGACTTTTAGTATTCTAAATACTCCATACTCCA
>Ga0164313_10001020_pt1 | contig 24061 bp, 19 predicted proteins | sample GuaBasSedimGuay4_FD_113735 | JGI IMG/M metagenome (GOLD analysis project Ga0164313, IMG submission 113735) | Subseafloor sediment microbial communities from Guaymas Basin, Gulf of California, Mexico - Guay4, Core 4569-4, 0-3 cm | ecosystem: Environmental > Aquatic > Marine > Hydrothermal vents... | reverse complement strand
GAAGTAAGAAGTAAGAAGTAGGAAGTAAGAAGGCAGAAGTTCGATCGAGGAAGCGGCGCGTTGTGGCGCGCTTTTTTTGGGTTAGTATTCGGACTATTGATTGGTAGCAGAGGACTTCACCCTTGGTTTTTTTTGGTCTGATCGAAGATCGGCACGAAAACATCTTCCATCTCTCATCTGCCATCTCCCATACTCGAATTCTCTTGGAATTCGAACCCTGGCAGTGGTCTCTTTTAGTTCTCGGCGCCGTCACCATCGGCATGGCCAAGACCGGAATACCCGGTCTTGGCATCATGTTCGTGGCCATATTTGCCAACATGATGCCGGCGAAGCAGGCCACCGGCCTGGTGCTGCCACTTCTGATCCTGGCCGACATGGTTGCCGTCTTCCTCTACCGACGACACGCGGTGATGAAGCACGTGATCCGGCTCATTCCATGGACCGCGGCGGGTGTCATACTCGGGACGGTCGCCCTCGGGATTATCGATGACCGGCAGGCGAAGCTTCTGGTCGGAGTTATTCTCATCATGATGATCGTCTTCCATGTCGGGAGGGAATGGGGTCGCATGGGCAGGAAGCTCGAATCGGAAATCATCGATCATGCCGTCTGGTTTGCACCGGTGATGGGCATCGTTGCCGGTTTCACCACCCAGGTTGCGAATGCGGCCGGGCCGATCATGATTCTCTACCTGTTGGCCATGCGGTTGCCCAAGATGGAGTTCATGGGTACCGGTGCGGTTTACTTTCTTACCCTCAATATCTTCAAGGTGCCGTTCATGGTCGGTCTCGACATGATCACCCTCGACAGTCTCAGGATCAATCTGCTGTTGGCACCGGCCATCCTGGTGGGCACATTGCTCGGACGGGGTGTCGTGAAACGCATCAACCAGGTTGCCTTTCAACGCCTGGCGCTCACGCTGGCCTTTATCGCATCGATCAACCTATTGCTCTAGTGGTGTCCGCCAAACAGATTGGCACTTATGGACGTGGCGTTTTTTCGGAGTTCAAGGCGCGAGGAAGGAGCGAATCCGTAGATTCGTGACTGACGAGCAACGCTGAAGTAGGGAAAAAGACCATGTCTGTTCATTTATCCTGTTTTCTTTCACTTTTTGACTCCATCTGTCTCATAAGGGCTCTTCCCATAAGTTACAATATGTGCGGCGGCCTACACTAGTGTTATGGCACGGATGACCTCACGACAGCTCTGGGCGGCCAAGATCGAGGGTCGACCCCAATCCGGACGCGGCCCGACAGTATCGCCGGGGATTCGAAAACCCTATGTCGGCGTCGTGCTTGGCGTCGACCCGAGTCTCCGGGGAACCGGTCTGGTCGTGATCGAATTTACGGCCCGGCAGACTCCCATGCTGCTTCATTGCCGGACGGTCCGAATGAAGAAATCCGTCTCGATGCCGGAGTGCCTGGCGCATATTTTCCGTGGCATCACCGATGCGATCGGAACCTATCCGATCGGCCACGTGGCGCTCGAACAGACCATCTATGTTCAGAATTTCCAGACCGCGCAGATCCTTGGGGCGGCACGAGGGGCGGCCATTGCGGCGGCGGCCGTCGCCGATCGACCGGTCTACGAGTACCCGCCTTTGCGGGTCAAGCAGGCGGTGGTCGGCGTTGGGCGAGCAAGCAAGGAGCAGATGGCCCGAACCGTCATGTCCATGCTCGGGCACGGGAGTGTGCTGGCGCCCGATGAAGCCGATGCCGCCGGCGTCGCCCTCTGCCACGCCTTCACCTGGAGGGAGGAGGGGGGGGGGGGAAGTAAGAAGTAAGAAGTAAGAAGGCAGAAGTAAGAAGTAAGAAGTAAGAAGTAAGAAGGCAGAAGTAAGAAGTAAGAAGGCAGAAGTAAGAAGTAAGAAGTAAGAAGGCAGAAGTAAGAAGGCAGAAGTAAGAAGTAAGAAGGCAGAAGTAAGAAGGCAGAAGTAAGAAAGCAGAAGTGATGGCTGACGGGATTGGTCGAGCCTTACCTGAGTCCTGTGGGCTAACCCCTTCGTTCCCAAGTGATTTACTTCTAACTTCTAACTTCTAACTTCTTACTTCCCTCTTCCCGTCTGGGGCGCAGAAACTTCGGCGCGGACGGGGATACCAGCCACCAGGTGATACCGAATCCGAGCCAGAGGGTGGCGGTGCCGATAATTTCATGAGTGAGCATGTAGTGATCGGGAAAACGCGGAACGATGGCACAGATCGCGATTATGCGGGCAATATTGAGCAGGTAACCGACCATGCCTGCGGAAAGTATGAGAATCAGTTTCCAGACAAAGGATTCCTTTCCGGTCAGGACGACAAGAAAAGCGAGCAGGCCGCAGGACGTAATCAATCCGAACCCATTGCATTCGGTTGCCACACGGTAGATCTCGCCGTTGACGAGGAGAAGAATCGAGGGGTAACCATTTTCGGCCACCAGGCCGATCTGGGTTTCGTAGCCGAGGAGATGGAGGAAGTAGGCCGACTGGATCCCGGCCAGTTTTCTGAGCGGCAGATCAAGGAGCGGGAAGACCAGGACGATGATCAGGAATGCGGTAAAACCCAGGGCCAGGTAGAGGCTCAGTTTGAGCTGTTCGTCGCCAACCAGAAATACGGCTGCGCCAACGAAGGCGACCAGGAATCCGACCAGGAGCGGAAATGGCTGTCGGAGAAGTATGGCCAGGGCGCCGAGCAGGTAGGCGGCGGCGACCCAACCCAGACAGATTCGACTGAGCTTGAAGCGGAACCGGATGGTCGTTCGCTCCCGCCACATGGTGACTGCCAGGGCGGCGCCCAGGATGACGACAGAGTATTGGATCTGGTCTCGAGAGATGGTCTGCTCTGCCAGCCAGTGGAAGACCGGCAGAAAGATGGCGCCGGTCAGACTGAAGAGGATCAACCCATACCAGAGATCCGCGAACCGTCGGTTCGTAGGTGGCGGCACGGTGGGTTGGGGCAGGGAATCGGGCATCTGCGGGCTGATCTTAACACCAGAACAGCCTGCCATGTCGAGAGCAGACCCTTCAGGGCAGAAACCGCCGATCGGACAGGTTCATCCGCTCTCACTGAAATTCAGGACACTAGCCCATCACGGTGTATGAAATATAGGCAAGGTAGCAGACAAGGAGGAGCACGCCTTCGAGCCGCTTGAGGGAATAGTCGGAACGCATCAAGGGCAGAAGAACGACGGTCATGCAGACCATGACAGCGAGGTCAAAAGGCCTGACTTCGGACATATGCAATGGGGTGACCAGTGCTGCCAGACCCAGGACAGCAAGCAGGTTCATGACATTGGATCCGATCGCGTTTCCCACCGCGATGTCTCCATGCCCGCGGCGTGCGGCTGTTATTGCGGTGGCGAGTTCCGGCAGGCTTGTGCCGAAAGCGACGATGGTCAGGCCGATCACTGCCTCGCTGACGCCCAGACGGGTGGCGAGATCGACCCCTCCATGGAGGAGCAGTCGTCCACCTGCGGCCAATCCGACAATCCCGGAAGCAATCAGGGCGGTCGTCATCAGAGGGCTGTACCGGCGGGGGGGGAGTCCATGTTCGTATTCGGAATCTGCCGCGTCGTTCTTTACCTTCCTGCTCTGGATGATATTGAAGGCAATATACGCAATGGCGCCTCCGAGCAGAAGAGCGCCTTCGAGTCGACCGATGATCCCATTGGTCATGGTGAGCGGCACGAGCAGAGTGATGCCGAGCAGGATTGGCAGGTCGCGGCGCAGGAGAGCGACTTGGATCGAGATCGGGCGGACCAGGACGCCAATGGCAAGAATGAGGCCGATATTGCAGATATTCGAGCCCACCACACTTCCGACCGCGATCCCTCCGTGGCCGTCGATGGCCGCTTTGATGCCGACCACGATTTCCGGGCTGCTTGTACCGAGGGCAACCACTGTCAGCCCGACCACCAAGGGGCTGATGCCGATTCTCAGTGACAACGAGACGGCACCCCGGATGAGTATTTCCGCTCCACCACATAGGAGGACGAGTCCGGAAATGATGGCGAACAGGGTCAGAGTCATTTTGACAGGCCGAACAGGCCCTGATCTCGAACGACGGGAACCACCGCTTCAGGCACAAGATCGACCCATGAAGAGTCGCCCGATATGATCATCCTTCTTACGTCACTGGCAAAGATTCCAAGTATGCCGGCGTCCACCCCGGTCAGGTCGCGGACATAGCTGCGTTCGAGCAGGTGGGCGTGCAATTGCCTGATGGTCGCCTCGACCACCAGATTTGAGGTTGTGATCACGTCACTCCCGTCTGTCGCCCGTGGGGGGGCGGTCGGACGAAGGCCCTTGGCGACTGCCTCCTTGCGTTCCTCGGCGAAGGCGCCGCCGGCGTTGGCGCTTCGGGGATAGACGTAGAGATTGACCTTGTTTTTGAACAGCCGACCCATCGCTTCGAGAATACCCCCGTCCAATCCTTCGTAGTACTGGGTCTGGTAGACATCGAGCAGGTTCTTGATCCCCATCACGATTGCGAGTGGCTCCTCGGTGAACCGGCGAAAATAGCTGGATAGACGGAAGTATTCAAAATAATTGGACACAATCACATGGCGACCGAGCGCGGTCAGGGTGTCTATCCGGGCCAGGAAATCGGTGTAATCGACCTCGCCTTCAGGAGCCAGCTTTGTCATGGCCAGTTCGTAGACGGTCAAGGGCGGGGGCGCCTCCTTATGGTTTGAGTTGAAGAGCCGGACGGCGCAGGTCATCATGTCCTCGTTGACCCGGGTCACGGGTCGGAAGCTGCCGCGTTGAATGATGACTGGTTTCTTGTAGAATGTCTCGGAGGGCAGGGCGACGGATCCTCCCGGCAGAAACAGGGCCGCATTCGTCAATCCGTGTTGAACCAGATGGAGGCTGATCAGGCGGCGATCCACCCCGGCGAAGACCGGACCATTGACTTCGATCCGGTCGACCTCGATACGGTCCGGACCACAGTTATCGACCAGCGAAAGCACCAGCTTGATCAGATCGCTTGACAGGTAAAAGGCGCCGTAGAGGAGGTTGACCCCGGTGATCCCGATGGCCTGCTGCTGGAGCAGGGCATCCCGGTCCCACATTCGAACGTGCAGAATGAGGTCGCTCGGTTCCGCTCCGGGGTTGTCCTGGAATCGGATGCCCAGCCAGCCGTGGCACTCATTGTCGCCCCGGTAGTTCAGGGCGGCGACCGTGTTGGCAAAGACGAAGAAGGAGGTCTGAACGGATCGTGTTTCCCAGAGCCGTTCCCTGAGCAGATCATACTCATGTTGCAGCATGGTCTCGAGACGCTCGCGGGAGACGTAACGCCGGGTCTTTCCGTAGATGGCGTCGCTGAACGCCATGTCGTAGGCCGAAATCGTCTTGGCCACCGTGCCGGAGGCCCCACCGGCGCGGAAAAAGGAGCGAGCGACCTCCTGGCCGGCTCCGATCTCGGCAAAGGAGCCGTATCGGCCCTCATCCAAGTTGATGGTGAGCGCCTTCCGATTGGTGGTGAGCAGCTCATGGCCGGTCTCTGGAAGCATGGTCAAGAAATTAGGAATTAAGATTTATGAATGAAGAAGTGTTAAGCGTGGTTCTTGTTGATTGGGGGAGTCCAAGTTCTTAACTCTTCGATCTTAATTCCTAATTGTTCAACCCCCGCTGGGCGTCGGGACCTCGGCGTCCTTTCGGAAGAAGAGGCCGAATGAGCGGTAGGATACAAAAATGCCCAGGACCAGCATGATCAGGCTGGCGATGCTGATCACGTTCATCCATCCGAGCTCTTGGGCGGACTCGTAGGCCATGAAGGACAGGGCCACCAGCGGCATGATCAGCATGGCAACGGCCGGAACAAGGACGAAACTGGACTTGATCTTGTTGGTTCGGAGGAAGACCGCGAAGGTGATCAGGGCGAGAGCGGCCAGCAACTGGTTGGTGGACCCGAAGAGTGGCCAGGTTGCCTTCCATGCGGGCTGACCGTTATAGGTCTGGAAAACCAGAAAGGCGGGCAGGATGAGGACGAGAACGGTTCCCAGGTATCGGCTGGTCGATGAGCGCCACTCGAATAATTCTTCGACCAGGAAGCGGCACAGGCGGGTGCAGGTGTCGAGCGTGGTCAGGAGGAATGTGCTGACCGCGAGGAGCGCGAAGTCATAGACCAGGGCATCCTGGAACCCGAACGGGGAGAGGATCTTGCCGATCCCGGTTGCGAAGATACTTATCGGATCGCGTGCTTGCATGGCATCGAAATCGGCGGCCGAAAGCACCGCGATTGTCCCGAGGGAAAGGGTTGCCAGCAAACCCTCCACCAGCATCCCTCCGTAACCGACCTTCCGGATGTCGCTCTCGGTCTTGATCTGCTTGGAGGTCGTCCCGCTCGCCACGATACTGTGGAACCCGCTGCAGGCGCCGCAGGCGATCGTGATGAAGAGGGCGGGTATCAGGTAGGCGGGCGAGGCGGACTCGTTGATCCATCCGTTGAAGGCCGGTGCCTCGATGGCGGGCAGGCCGATCAACACTCCGACTATGCCGGAGATAAGGACTGCATAGAGGAAAAATGAACTCAGGAAATCGCGCGGTTGAAGGAGCAGGTGAACCGGCATGACTGCGGCAATCGCAGCGTAAACCATCACGATGGCGAGCCAGGTATTCTTATCGATCGATGGCGCCGGCATGAAGTGGCCGACGGCCAGTCCGAGAAAGGTGATCGGCACGAATAGGATGATGGCTTTCGCGAAGGTGAGGCGGGTCCGGGCCACGACGAAACCGAAGGCGAGGGCCGCGAGAACAAACCAGCCGGAGGCGGTCGCGACGGAGGGCCGGTTGGCGAAGGTGTTGGCCGTCAGGTCGATGAAGACAACCAGCACGTAAATCAGGGCGAAGAGCACGAAAATGATAAACAGGCGGCCGGTCAACGGGCCGACCAGGTTGCAACTTGTCGTGGCTATGGATTGGCCCTTGTTGCGGACCGACATCAGCATGCTGCCGAAATCGTGCACGCCGCCGATAAAGACCGAGCCCACGATGATCCAGACCCAGGCCGGACCCCATCCGAAGTAAAGCGCCGCGAGTATGGGTCCGACGATGGGTCCGCTGCCGGCGATGGACGAAAAGTGATGGCCGAAGACAACGCTGGTCCGGGTCGGCACGTAATCGACCCCGTCTTCCATGGTCTCGGCCGGAGTCGGCCGGCCATCATCGATCTTGCACCGCTTGACCAGGAAGGCGCCATAGAAGCGATAGGCGAGGTAGAGAAGAAGGCAGGTGGCGACTACGAGGGGAGCGTACATTCCCTGGAGCCTGAGGATCAATCGGGCTGATTTCCAGAATTTTGATTCAGTAAGGATTGGTCAAAATCAAGTTACGGCTTGAGACATCCGCGTGACGGACGTTTATTCCACGCGATGAAGGACTTCTTCAAGATGTTGGCGGCTTGTTTCGTGGCTCTGGGCATGTGGGCGACCGCAGGGTTCATTTTCTCCGCGGTTCTCATAGGGATTCTGATAGCATCCAGTGAACAGGGCCCGCGCGTTCCGAAAGATGCCATGCTCGTGCTGAATCTCTCGATGAACGTGACGGACACCCCCCAGGCGGACGATGACCTGGCCGTCCTTCGCAGCGCGCTGGTCAGCAACGAGCCACCAACCGTTCATCTGCGGGCCCTGTTGTCCGCCCTGGATGCCGCCGCGGTCGACGATCGGATCAAGGGAATCTACATCCACGGTTCCTTTCTCCCGTCCGGCATGGGGTCTGGTTTTGGTGCGCTCAAGGAGGTCCGGGGTGCCCTCGTCCGGTTCAAGGAGAGCGGAAAGCCGATTCTCGCCTATCTCAGAAATCCCGACACCCGGGATTTCTACATCGCGTCAACCGCCGATTCGATCTCGCTCAACCCGATGGGAGATCTCATCACCCCGGGCCTGGCGATTGAGCGCTACTATCTCGCCGATTTCTTCGAGCGCTACGGCATCGGGGTCCAGGTGCCGCATGCCGGCCGCTACAAGTCCTTTGGTGAATCGTTGACCCGGAAGGACATGAGTGCGGAAGACAAGGAGCAGAATGTCGCTCTCCTCGAGGACCTCTGGGCCGACTACCTTTTGACCGTGTCCGATGCGCGTGGCATCAGCATGGAGGAACACCAGCGGGTTATTGATGACAATGCCATCATCAGCCCGGCCATCGCTCTGGAGGTGGGACTGGTCGACCATATCGAACATATCTCGAATGTCCTGGCCCGGCTTCGAGAGACCACCGGGGTCGAAAGTGGCTCCAAATCATTCAAGCAGATCGACGCGACCCAATATATCCGGGTGGTGAGCGACTACGGGGAATTCAACGACGCAGAGGATCAGGTGGCTGTTCTTTATGCCGAAGGCACGATTGTTGGTGGAGAGGGTCGCAACGACCAGGCGGGGAGCGATCGAATCGGGCGCGAACTGCGAAAACTTCGGCACGATGATTCGGTGAAGGCGGTCGTCCTCCGCGTCAACAGCCCGGGAGGCGCCGCCATTGCGGCCGATATCATCGGGGACGAGGTGCTGCGCATGATGGACGCCAAACCTGTGATTGTCTCAATGGGCTCGTATGCCACCTCGGGCGGCTACTGGATCTCCAGTCACAGCGACAGGATTTTTGCCCAGGAGAACACGATCACGGGTTCGATCGGTGTGGTGGGGATCGTTCCCAATATCGAGCGTCTGGCCAATGATCACGGGATCTTTTTTGACGGTGTGAAAACGGCCCGTCATGCAGATATGTTCACGTTGTCCCGCCCCAAGACAGCTGAGGAAATGGCTCTTTTTCAAACCTGGGTTGATGAGGCTTACGAAAAGTTCATCAGCCTGGTGGCGACGGGTCGCGGTATCGATCAGGATCGCGTCCGCGAGCTCGCCCAGGGCCGAGTCTGGAGCGGGATCGATGCCGTGGAAATCGGTCTGGTCGATGAGATCGGCGGACTGGCGGATGCCGTGCGCTATGCCGCCGAAACGGCGGACCTCGACGAGTATCGGGTTGTCGACTACCCGGCGCCCCGGAATCAATTGGAAGAAATCCTGAAGCGCCTCGGGGGTGGGTTCAATCCGGTTGCCTCACAGGTCGAGGGCCGTGTTTCGCGGCGCCTCCGGGAAATGATGAGCGATCTTGAGATGCTTGATGTGTTCGATGACCCGAGAGGCGTGTATGCGATCGGGCCGATTCTGCGTATTGGGGAGTGACGTTGCGAAGGTATTTCGACTAGAACCGTCGCATGACTCAGGAGTTTGTTTTGGTCCGGGACTGTTCCGCCACCATAATACCGGCGGGGACCGCCGTCACCCTTCCCAAAGGAACGGCCGTATTCGTCACCCAGACCCTTGGTGGTCACGTGACAGTGCGGACCGGTCAAGGTCTCTTCCGAATCGAGTCGGTTGATTCAGATGCCCTGGGCGACACATTTGCCCCGGGACAGGCAGCGGATTCCACCTCCGAAGGCGAGTTCGGTGAAACCGCTGTCTGGGATGCGCTCAGGAAGTGCTACGACCCCGAGATACCGGTTAATATCGTCGATCTCGGCCTGATCTATGATCTCAGAGTGCTGCCCGGCGAATCCGACAAGCATCATGTTGCCGTCAAGATGACGCTGACTGCGGTCGGATGTGGGATGGGGCCGGTCATCGCCAACGATGCACGAGAGAAGATCGAATCCCTGCCCGAAGTCGAGGCGGCAAGCGTCGATATAGTCTGGGATCCGCCCTGGAGTCCGCAGATGATCTCCGACCAGGGCCGCAAGATACTGGGGTTGGAATAGAGGCGGGAGAAGTGTGAAGTAAGAAGTTAGAAGGCAGAAGTGAGTAATGTAGAGTCACCCCGCCAGGCCGAGGTGTATCCCATACGGGAGCGTCGACACAACGACGCAGCATTCTCGATCGAACTTCTAACTTCTTACTTCATACTTCTAACTTCCCGCCCCCTCCCTGTTGGGTCTTGCCAGGACTCCACTGAACGGCTCGTCGGCGAACCAGGGGGTTTCGGGGTCGAGCAGGTGGCGATCGCACACCTCGAAGAGGGAGGACACCGTCCGGGTCCGTCGCATTTCGTGCAGAAACCGCCCCTCCGCATCGATCCCCTGGCCGACAAAATTCAGGAATCCCTTCATGCGACTGACATGGGCTTCCTCGCGTATGCCTTCGGCATGAGTCGCGCGAAAGAGCCGATCAACATATTGACGCACCTCGACCATCGACACGCGGGGCACCGGTTCTCCGGCAAATTGAGCACGGACCTGCTTGAAGATCCAGGGATTGCGAATAGCGGATCGACCGATCATGACACCGGCGGCGCCGGTCCGGTGCAGGATCTCCTGCGCCTTGGTTGCCGAGGTCACATCGCCATTGGCCAGGACTGGACAGCGAACCGACCGGACCGCTTCAGCGATGGTATCGTAATGAACCTCGCTGCGGTACATTTCCTTCACCGTGCGCCCGTGCAGGCTGAGTAGATCGACCCCGTGCTTGTTGATCAGGCCAAGGAGCTGTTCTAGATGTTCGGTCGAATCAAATCCGATCCGCATCTTTACGGTGAACAGGCCGTCGATCCCATCGCGCAGGGCTCCAAGGATGGCGTCGACCTTGACCGGATCCCGCAGTAATCCCCCGCCGACGTTTTTTCTGTAAACCTTTGGTGCCGGGCATCCCATGTTCAGGTCGATGCCGGCCACCTCGTAGCGCCGCAGGTCGGTCGCCGTTCGTTTCAGGTGGTGAATATCTTCCCCGATCATCTGGGCAAAGACAGGGCGTCCGGTTTCATTCTCCGTGATTGACCGCAGAATATGAGTCTCGAGACGGGAGGTCCGGGTGACGCGGAAGTACTCGGTGAAGAAGTAGTCGGGGCATCCGCAGGCATTCACCACCTTCATGAACGAAATGTTCGTCACACCCTGCATCGGTGCGAGCGCTGACAACGGTTGTCCGGATCTGATGCCGGCCGGCAGGGCGCCCGTCGCCTGGTTTTGGGTGGTATTGGTCACTGAGAGTCAGGAAACGACCTCGGCGAAGGGATGCAAGCGGTTCGATGAAATTGGATTGCCCGCACAGTGGACGATCGGCTCGATCGTCCGCGAGGGGCCAATAGGGTCTGCGGATTTGATCGGCCTGCCTGCCCCTCACCCGTTTCGCACCAGTTTCTTCAGATCAACCCGGCGGATGCAGAGGTCCTGGAGGACCGCCGAGTTGCGTCCCCCACAGCAATAGGCCAGCAGGACGCCGTCGCGCATCGGGTGAATGGCGGTGTAGCAGAAACCGGAAGCCGGGTCATCCTCGAGAATGACCGGCGTCGACCACTGATGGGTCAGCGGGTCACCCAACGAAGCAGCCAGGGGAGTGCGTCCCCAACTGGTGTCCACGGTTCCGGGCGGGCGGGCGGGTTCGGTCCAGCGGTGGGGGTGATGGTCGTTCCAGATCGCAAGATAGGTTTTCAGCCCGGGGATCCACTTGATCGACATGGGTGAATTCGGAGCATGGAAGGGTGACGGACGGGGTTTTGACCAGGTCTCTCCATGGTCGCGCGATCGCAACTCCCACTGCCGGCCGTTCCCCGTCCTGCACCACGCATAGATGGAGCCGTCCTGCAACTCGACCACGCCGGGTTCCTGAAGACCCGTCTTGCTGCGCCTTGGAAGTGCCCACCAATCCCGGGCTTCACGCCAGGTGCGCCCCGAATCGTCGGACAGGAAAAAGAAGGCCAGTGCGCGGGGTTCAAAATCCGAAGGGTCAATCGTCCTCTCGGTTTTCGAATTCCGGTGAAAGGCGGCGGGCAGGACCAGGCGTCCGTCGCGGAGTTGGATCACGCGATCGTTGTTGAGAACGAAGTAGCCCGGAGCGGGAATGCACCGGACGGCTTTCGACCACGTTCTGCCTTCGTCGCGTGACTTACGCAGATACGGGATGCAGTCGTTCAATGAATTCTTTCGCATGTAGAAGAGCCCGATCGAGCCTGCCTGCAGTCGGAGAAGAGAGACGCTCATCACATTACAGCGACCCTCGGGCTGAACCAGGATGCGGTCGCGGCGCGTCCACGTCCTTCCTCCATCACTTGAGAGGCGCGCCGCGATGACAGCGGTTTCGTGATCCCCCCAGGATTTGCCGATGAACTTTGTATAGGCAAACAGGATACGACCGTCGTTCAGGTCGATGAAAGCGCCTTCGGAATTGCGCGGATTGCCACGGCGGTGGCTCAGGGAAAGAACGGTGCCGGGCATGGGTGGTGGCGAGTCGGGGGTGGAGCGGACCGAAAGGGTGGGGCAGGGTTACGGCTGCGGTTCTCCACGCATGAATATCTGCTCGTTTGTTCTCCAGCGGCCCCGGGTGAAATCAGGCATCATGTGGGGTTCGCAACCCTGGTTGACCGATTCGATGCTCAGCGGCGTAATCGCGCTCCAGGTGGCCGTATCGTAGACGTCGATATCGGGATATCGGCCGTGCCGAAGACAATCGGTCAGTTGCTTCATCATCATGTAGTCCATACCTCCATGGCCGCCGGACTGTTCGGCCTCGTCCCCCATCTCGGACCAGAGCCGGCTTTCGTGCTGTTCCAGGTAGGGCTCCAGGTCCTTGCCGCTGATCCACTCATGGGCGTCCTCCCGGTCGAGGGCCAGGCGGTCGGGGAATCCGAAAAAGGAGCCGCTTGTGCCGACCAGTCCGTTGATTCGCGAGTAGGGTCGGGGGCTGACAACGTCGTGCTGCACCAGGATCGTCTTTCCACTCGCGGTCTGGACCAGGGAGGAATTCACGTCTCCGCAGACGAATGTCTCATTTCGACCCGGATGGTCGGCGGGCGCCTCCGCGGCGGTGAGTGGGAGCGAAAGAGAGGGGGAACTCATGGACACGACGCGTTCGATCCGGTCGCCCCGGTTGATATTCAGGCAGGTCGAAATGGGCCCAAGGCCATGGGTCGGGTAGAGATTGCCGTCGACCCGGGTATGTGGTTCACGGCGCCAGCGTCCTTCTCCCTTCAGGTTGAAAAGGACCGAACGCAGGTCGTGGATATAGGCACATTCCGCGTGGGTGATCTCACCCAGCAGCCCGGTGCGAACCATGTTCAGCACCGCCATTTCACTTCGGCCAAAACAGCAATTTTCGAGGATGACGCAGTAACGCCCGGTCTGCTCCGAGGTATCCACGAGGTCCCAGCATTCATCAATGGTCAGAGCGGCCGGGACTTCGACAAAGGCGTGCTTACCGCCCGACATGGCCGCCACCGCCTGTTGGGTGTGCAGGCTCCAGGGGGATGCAATGACAATCAGGTCGACTTCAAGATCCTCGCAGACGCTTCTCCAGGCCGTCTCCTCACCACACCGCAAGGCAGGAGCCGACAGGTCGTTCTCCCCGAACAAAAGCGCAGCCTGGTCGAGTGAATCCTGGAAAGGGTCGGCCAGGACGGTGACTTCGATCCCTTCCGGGAGGGCCAGCAGGTTCTTGAGCAGGCTGCGACCCCGCCCTCCGACTCCTATCATGCCGACGCGGATGCGGTCGATGGGAACTGCCGGGTGCTCCAGGTCGAGAATCATGGAGAATTGCCGTTTACCTACTCCTGTTCCTCGCCCTGCTGGCGCAGAACCCTTTCGAGGATCTCGGTCATGTCGTCGACCGACTCGAAGACGTGAGAGGCGACGTAGATCGCCTTTTCAGCTTGAAGGGCAATGACCAGGGAATCACTGGGGCGAGCGTCGACTTCGAGGATCTTCTTTCCCAATTCGTTCTCCATCTTCAGGATAAGGCGCGCGTAGAACGTGCTTTCACTGACATCGTTGATCACGATGCGATCGAGTTTGACACCCAGACCAAGGAAGATGTTGTGCATCAGGTCATGGGTGAGCGGGCGGTCCCGCTTGACCCCGTTCAGAGTCATGGAAATGGCGTTTCCAACCGACTGGTCGACGTAGATGACGAAATTCTTGTCATCGTTGCCCAGAAAAACGGCGCAGCCATTGCCGGTGGGCATCACGCCCTTCACCGATACCTCGACCACCTCGTTGTTCATGATGCGTACGATACGCCACGCCCGCCGTCAGGCGCAAGTCCGATGCGTCGAATAAAGGGCATCTTGAAGTTTTCGAACCGGATGGTTTCCATTTTTTCAAGTCAACCTGAAGAGAAGGGGCGGCGCACGCCGTTCAAGGGCGAAACCCGATCAGGTGGATTCCCCAGGAATTGGCCTGAGCGAGGACCGACTCCCGCTCGAGGATGAGGGTATTGCCAGCTTCGAGTACGGCCACCTCGATCGAAGCTTCACGCATCGTTTCCAGGGTGCGGTGTCCAAAGACAGGAACGTCGAACCGAAAGTCCTGCCGGGGTTTGACGGTTTTGACGAATACCATTCCGTCCGTCTTGAATCCTCCCGCTCGCCGCAGCATCTCATCGGTCCCTTCGAAAGCTTCCACTGCCACCACGGTTCCTTTGCGCACAACCACTCCCTGCCCGATGTCCAGTCGGGCCACTTCGCGAGCGATCTCCACTCCGTGCATGATGGTGTCGCCATCAACTTTCATACGGCCCGTCGTCATGGGGCCGTCGAGCGCCAGATGATCGTCGAGGAATGCACGTGCATCCATCAGCCCCACCTGGATCCCCTCGATTTCTTCCGCGATCGCTCCGAAGATGGTCTCGGCGTTCTTCTTCTTCAGGCGAAGCAGGATGGCCGCTGTCTTGAGGTCGGGTCGCAACCCGTGGAAGAGGCGGCGCGGGGTGATCTGGCCGGCCATGATCGCATACCCGGCTTCAAACTCCCGCAATGCCTTCAACATGCGGCCGAGTTGCCCCACGTGCATGATCCGGCGTTCGGACTCCGGAAATGACTCGATCAGTTCCGGGGCCGTCTCGCCTTCGAAGCCCACCAGTCGGACGGGTATCCCTTGCTTCCTGAGTGCCGAGGTTGTCAGTTGCGGGTAAACGCCGTTGCCCGCGATGACCGCGACCGACCGATTTCTGTCATAACCGGTCGGAAGGAAACGTGAAAGGTCGGTGGGCATGCTTGCGAAGGGGTCAAAGCACATATCTCGCATTGGCATGCAAGATAATGAGCAATGACCCCGTGGGTTCAGGATTTTTCAAGGGCTTGGGCGACGTCCGCCTCAATATCGGCGTAGTCTTCAATTCCGACAGACAGACGGACATAGTCATCTGTCACGCCGGTGGTTGCCAGTTCGTCGGCCGAGAGTTGGGAGTGGGTGGTCGTGGCCGGATGGATCGCGAGTGATTTCGCGTCGCCGATATTGGCCAGATGACTGTGCAGTTCCAGGCCCTCGATGAATGTCTTGCCCGCTTCCAGACCGCCCTTGATGCCGAATCCGATCAAGGCGCCGAATCCGCCGGTCAGGTACTTTTTTGCCATCTCGTGGGCGTGGCTTGACGGAAGACCCGGGTAGTTTACCCAGGAGACCTTTTCGTGGGCTTCCAGGAATTGGGCCAGCTTGAGCGCGTTTTCACAACAGCGCTGCATTCGCAGATGGATGGTCTCCAGGCCCTGCAGCATGAGGAAGGCATTGAAAGGCGACATGCAGGCACCGATGTCGCGCAGGAGTTGGAGGCGCAATTTCAGGATGAAGGCGACGTTGGCATCGCCGGCCGGCGGAAACGCCTTGAAGGCATCCCAGTGAACCAGCCCATGGTAGCTGGGATCCGGTTCGGTGAATCCGGGGAATTTCCCGCTGCCCCAGTCGAAATTGCCCCCATCGACGGCTATTCCGCCGATCGAGGTACCGTGTCCGCCGATGTATTTGGTCGTGCTGTGGACCACGATATTGGCGCCAAATTCAAACGGTCGGCAGAGAATCGGGGTGGCTGCGGTGCTGTCCAGAACGAGAGGAACTCCGGCCTCCCGGGCGATGACCGCAACTTCCTCGATCGGGAATACATTCAGGCGGGGGTTGCCCAGAGTTTCGCCGTAGAAGAGCTTGGTGTTCGGGCGAACGGCCTTGCGGAATGATTCCGGGTCTTCGGCGTCGACAAAGGAGACTTCGATCCCGAGTTTGGGCAGGGTGTAGTGGAAGAGGTTGTAAGTCCCGCCGTAGAGTTGGGAGACCGATATCATGTGGTCGCCCGCATTGCAGATATTAAAGACGGTATCGGTGATCGCCGCCTGTCCGCTGCTGTGGGCCAGGGCGCCGGATCCTCCCTCGAGCGCGGCCACCCGCTGCTCGAAGACATCCGTCGTGGGATTCATGATACGGGTGTAGATGTTCCCCAGCTCCTTGAGGGCAAACAGGTTGGCCGCATGCTCCGTATCCCGGAACATATAGCTGGTTGTCTGGTAGATGGGGACGGCGCGCGATCCGGTGGCGGAGTCGGGCGTCTGTCCGGCGTGAAGAGCCAGGGTTCCAAGTCCGGGTGTCGGGGTCTTTTTCATGGGGTGGTTGGGTTGGATGGGTTGAAGGTTGGTTGGAAGGTTGGAAGGGTGGGTGGTTCCGGATCTCATCTCACGGAGGCACAGAGCCTCGGAAGGGACTGCGCGGAACGGGTGATGAATTCCGGATTTGGGGTGTTGTTCTTCTCTGCGTCTCCGCGCGAGTCAATTCGGTTTTGATTTCGGTCAGCTGACGACAAAGTTCAGGATCCGTCCGGGGACGTAGATCACCTTGCGAACGGTCCTGCCTTCGAGGTGGGGGGACAGTCGGGGGTGGCTGCGGGCCAGGTCCTCGACCGTGGCCTGCTCCGCGTCCCTGGCGACCAGGGCTTCACCGCGCAGTTTCCCGTTGACCTGGAAGATCACCTTCACTTTGTCCTGGACCAGGATCTTCGGGTCGAAGGTCGGCCACTCCTGTGTGAAGATGGAGGGGCTTCCCCCGAGGCGACACCACAATTCCTCGGCCAGGTGCGGGGCGAGGGGAGCCAGCAGTCGAACGAATATCCGAGCGGTTTCCATGCTCAATGTGTCCAGTTTCTGGATATGATTCAGCAGGATCATCAGCTGCGAGATGGAGGTGTTGAAGCGGAGGCCCTCCATGTCGTCGGTCACTTTCCGGATGGACTGATGAACGAGACGGGTTGTCTCGTCGTCGTCGGTGAGGTTGTCCCTGAGCTTCCCGGCCGCCTGGCCGTCCCTGCCGATGAACTCCTTCCAGACCCGTTTGAGGAAGCGATGGACGCCCTCGATGCCGTGCGAACTCCAGGGTTTCATGGCCTCGAGTGGTCCGAGGAACATCAGGTAGAGACGCAGGGTGTCAGCCCCATAGCTCTCGCAGATCTCGTCGGGGCTGACCGAGTTTTTCAGGGACTTGCCCATCTTGCCGAACTCTCGGGTGACCTCGTTGCCCTCATGGAGAAACCGGCCGTCGCGTTCCTCGATCTCCTCGGATGAAACGTAAACCCCGCGTTCATCGGTGTAGGCCGCGGCCTGGATCATGCCCTGGTTGAAGAGCTTGCCGAACGGCTCCGGGGTCGAGACGTGACCGAGGTCGAAGAGCACCTTGTGCCAGAAACGGGCGTAGAGCAGGTGAAGCACGGCATGTTCGGCTCCACCCACGTAGAGATCGACTCCATTTGGCTGCATCCAATAGCGCTCGGTCTCAGCATCGCAGAAAGTGTCGCCGTTTTCGGGGTCGAGGTAGCGCAGGTAATACCAGCAGGATCCCGCCCATTGGGGCATGGTATTCAACTCGCGGGAATAGACGACCCCGTTGCGCTCAACTGTCTTCCAATCCTCTGAGGCCCGCGATAGCGGAGGCTGTGGCTCCAGGTCGGGATCATCGTAGGACCGGGGAGAAAAATCGTCGATTGGAGGCAGGGAAACCGGCAGATCGGCTTCGTCGACCGGCTCGATTTCGCCATTTGGACCGTGCAGGATGGGGAAGGGTTCGCCCCAATAGCGTTGCCGGGAGAACAACCAGTCGCGCAGCTTGTATTGCACGCTGGGGTTGCCGCATCCACGCTCTTTGAGGTCGGCGGTGAGCTTCCTGCCGCCCTCGGTGGAAGACAGGCCGGAATAGTTGCCGGAATTGACCATGGTCCCCTCTCCGACGTAGGGCAATTCATCGTTCGGGCTGTCGTTCCCGTCGTTCCCTGGCTCGATTACCCGCACGATGGGTATCTCGAACCGGGTTGCGAATTCATGGTCGCGCTCGTCATGGGCCGGGACGGCCATGATCGCCCCCGTGCCGTAGCTCAGGAGGACGTAGTCGGCCACCCAGATCGGGATCCGCGCGTCGTTGACCGGATTGATCGCAAAGGCGCCGGTAAAAATGCCGGTTTTCTCTTTGGCCAGGTCGGTCCTCTCGAGTTCACTCTTATTGGCCGCCGTTCTGATATACGTGTCGACGGCGGTCTGTTGCGCGTCCGTCGTCAACTGATTCACGAGGGGGTGTTCCGGGGCGAGTACCATATAGGTTGCCCCGAAGAGCGTGTCCGGTCGGGTGGTGAAGACGCGCAGGGTTTCGCCGGGAATCGATTCGAGTTGAAAAACGATCTCCGCTCCCTCGGAACGCCCGATCCAGTTGCGTTGCATCAGCTTGATCGCCTCCGGCCAATCGACCCGGTCCAGATCGCTGAGCAGGCGCTCGGTGTAGGTCGTGATCCGCAACATCCACTGCTTCAAGGGGCGTTTGAATACCGGATGGTTGCCGCGCTCGGACCGGCCTTCGCTGGTGACTTCTTCGTTGGCCAGGACCGTGCCCAATGCAGGGCACCAGTTGACCGGGATTTCCGCCATGTAGGCGAGGCGTTGACCATCCAGCAGGCGCCTTCGTTCGGATTCGGAGGCATCCTTCCAGGTCGATACGGCTTCCGGAGTCGGATCGGTCTGTAATTCCAGGGTTTCCGGGTCGAACCCGTAGCGCCCGGCCTCAAGATCATTGCGGAGCTCATCCAGGGGACGGGTCTTCTGCCGGCGGGGATCGAAGGTGCTGCTGAAGAGCTTCAAGAAGATCCACTGCGTCCACTTGTAGTAGCCGGTATCGGTGGTCGAGATGCTGCGTTCCTTGTCGTGGCCAAGGCCAATCCGGTAGAGCTGACGCCGCATATTGTCGATATTGCGGTCGGTGGAAACAGACGGGTGCACGCCATTTTCGATCGCAAACTGCTCAGCCGGGAGACCGAAAGCGTCGAAACCCATGGTATGCATCACGCTGAAACCCTTCATCCGCTTGAACCGTGCGAAGATGTCGGTGGCCACAAATCCGAGTGGATGACCGACATGAAGGCCCTTGCCCGACGGGTAAGGGAACATGTCGAGCACGTAGAACTTCGGTTTGCCGGGATCGACCACCGCCCGAAAGGTCTTGTGATCGTCCCAGTATTTTTGCCAATTGGGCTCAATCTTGGTAAACTCGTAGTCGTGAGTCTGTGTATCCATCTGAAAAATCGGTCATGTTGAAGGAAAGTAATCCCTCGTCAATCACCCATCCCGGGCGCCGCATGTTCTTCGGGTACGGGCTGCTTGTCGCGCTGGCGGCGGTCATGGTCGGTTGCCGGACTCAGGATGCGCTTGAAAACGACTCCAGTGCCGGGGACGGCTTTGACAACCTGCTCCAATCGGTGGTGCGTATCGATGTTCGGGAACTGGACTTCGACAGTGGATCCAAGCGGTTCCTGTCCGGCGTGGGTTCCGGAGTCATCCTGGGCGAAGATGGTCTTGTGTTGACCAACGCCCATGTCGTGAGCACCCGGGCGGTCGAGATCTCGGTGACTCTGGCCAATCTCGAGCGCGTCCATGCGGAATTGATCGGGTGGGATCATTGGACCGACCTTGCATTGCTTCGGATCGACATGTCGGAGGTCGAAAGGCGCAACCTCACTTTCGCCCACGCCGCATTCGGAGATTCTGAGACCCTGCGACCCGGGCAGACCGTTTATGCGGTCGGGACGCCTCACGGTCTCACCAGGACCGTCACCAAGGGGATCATTTCAAATACGGACCGGTATTTTGAGACCAATAACGGCATCAACGGCTACGAGACAGGCTATTTCAATACCTGGCTGCAGACCGACGCCGCCATCAATCCGGGAAACAGCGGTGGACCGCTGGTGACCACCGAGGGCAGAGTCATCGGAATCAACTCCCGAACCTATATGGGCGCCGAGAACCTGGGGTTTGCCATCCCCTCCAGCACGGCCCTGCGAGTCGTTGCTGAACTGGTTCGCAACGGGGAGATCGTGAGGAGCTATGTCGGCCTCGTCCCTGGATCGCTCCGGGACCTGGAGTCATTCTATAACCTGGAGATCAATACGGGTATGCTGATCAACAGCGTCGATCCCGGTTCGCCGGCCAGCGAAGCCGGTGTCCGACCGGGCGACGTCGTGCTCGCCATCAACGACGAGAAGGTGGATGGGCGATTTCCTGAACAGCTCCCCCCGATCCAGAACATGATCGCCAGCTATCCTGTAGGTGCGGTCATCAGGTTGACGCTCAAGCGCGGCACCGAGGAGATCGTGGCGGACGTGACGAGTGAGCGCCTCGAGAGCCGGGTCGGCGACGAATGGGCCTTTGAGAAATGGGGTCTCAGCGTCAGGGAAGTCTCCCGCGCGTTTGCCCGGGAAAACCGCCTCAAGAAAGAGGGAGGGGTGCTTGTTATCGGGACCCAGTCCGCCTATCCGGCGGCCAAGGCCGGTCTCAACCGCGGCGACATCATCACGAAGATCAACGACGAAACGATCGACAATCTGGCCAGGATGCAGGGGATCTATGGCGATTTTGACACAAATCCGCAGTCAATGTTGTTCGAGACCTTGCGAAACCGGTCCGTCTCGTTCTTCGTGCTGAAACCATGATTTTCAGTCCTTCTTTCCGACGACTCATCTCAATATTTCTGCTGTTGGCGGCCACGTCGCCCGGCTTGAAGGCCGAGGTGCCGATTCCCGAACTTTTTGATGAGCGGATTCGGTGTGTGGTTGCGGTGGAGTTTTTCGTCGAAACCGAAGTCGACCGGAGACCTTCGACCGTAATCGGCCTGGTGGTGAACGACGAAGGCCTGATCATGATACTCGATGGAGCCATCCCCGGCTGGCTGCCTCCGGAAAATATCAAGGATTTCAATATCTACACGGTCTCCAACCGGGATCCGGTTCCCGGCACCTATCTGGGTCAGGACAGCCTCACTGGATGGCATTTCCTGCAGGCGGATGAATCGATTGTCGGGCGCGTGGTTCCCTTCACCACCTTTGATACCACCAGACCCAGATTGGGTGAGGAACTCTGGGGCGTCGGGGTCATGGGCAAGGATTTTGAGTTCCAGCCGTTCTTCCTCAATGGGCGCCTGGCCGTGATCCAGCAACTGCCCCAATACTATGGGTTTTCGGTCAGTGGCGTCGCCACGCCCGGCTCGGCCGTGTTCAATCGTGATGGCGTATTCGTGGGCTGGGCAAGCAATCCGATTCCTCAGGAACGCGTCCTGTATCTGGAAAACGAGCGCTACAATGTCGGAATTCAAACCACGAACGAAAGCGGTTCATTCTTCCTGGCCGAGGAGGTCGTGCCCTATATCGATCGCGCGCCGGAAACGCCCCTCGGACGCAAGAATCCCTGGCTCGGCGTATTCGGACTGCAACCGGTCGATGACGAGGTGGCTACCTTCCTCAAACTCGAAAATCAGTCGGCCATCGTGGTCAGCGATATCCTTCCGGATAGTCCGGCCGAGGCCGCCGGTCTGGAGCCTCGCGACATCATCATTTCGATCGATGGTGAGATCCTGCCCAAGTTCAGCCCCGATCGAGTCGTTACGGGCTACTTCGAACGCCGGATTCTCTCCCGCGATCCCGGTGACCCAATCACTTTGGGCGTTCTCCGCGGTAGCGAACGTCTTGAGATTACGGCCGGCCTTGCCGCCCAGCCAACCACCCTGAAGGAGGCGGATCGCCGCTATTTTTCCGAACTCGGCATAACTCTCAGGGAACTTGTGACTTTCGACCGGATTTCCCGGCGGATGACGGAATCGGATGATACCGGCGTGATCGCGAACTTCGTGAGACCGAACAGCCCGGCCAATACGGCGGGTCTGCGGGCCGGCGATCTGATACAGGAAATCGACGGTGATCCCGTCCTCGACTATGAGCAGGCGGTCGGATTGATGGATGCCATCGAGTCGGATCCGGATAGGACCGAGTTCGTGCTACTGGTAAGCCGCAACGGTGAAACCTCGGTGATTCGGATTCGAAAGAGCTGAGGATTGGGGATTTCGGAATGCGGATTTCGGATTTCGGATTGGTGCGGACGGCGGGGTCATTGCGCGACATCTTGCACGTCCGTGCGAGATGTGAGCTTTGACCCCTTCAAACCGACCGCTTTCGGCGAACGGGAATTGCGGATTGCGGCTCTGAAAACCTGTTCCGACTTTCGAGCCATTCTTGATTCGCCCCAAAACTCCCATTTCCAAAAGACCGGTTGCACCCTGCGGCGGATCCGCCAGTGTTCCCAACCATGTTTACTGGTATTGTCGAATCATGTGGAGAGGTGCTCGAGGTTCGTGAGCTTCCCGGCTCGTGGCGGTTGAAAGTCAGGGCGCCGGAGGTGGCTGACGGCGTTGCTGATGGTGACAGTGTTGCGGTCAACGGCTGTTGCCTGACTGTGGTCGGGTGCGAGGCCGGGGTGTTCGAATTCGATCTGCTGGCCGAAACCCGTCGGGTCACCAACCTGAAGGATGTCGTTTCGGGTTCAGGCGTGAATCTGGAGCGAAGTCTGAAATGGGATGGCCGGATCGGAGGGCATTTCGTAAGCGGGCACATCGATACGACGGGTCGGATTGAAGTGATCGAGCCGCGCGGAAAGGACGTTTTCCTCCGAATTGTCCCCGAAGGTGACTTTTCAGCACTTCTGGTGGGCAAGGGTTGTATCACGGTCGACGGGATTTCTCTGACCCTGGCCGAGGTAGGCGAAACCGGATTTGATATCTGGCTCATTCCGCACACTCTGGAAGTCACCAATCTCGGGCGTCGCAAGACTGGTGAAACCGTCAATCTGGAGTTCGACCTTCTAGGCAAATACGTGCAGCGGTTCATGAGTCTCAAGCGATCGGAGGGGCCCTATTCGCCGGTTCCGGAAACAGTGGTGGCTGAAGGGTGATCCAACCCGTCCGGGAATCGATGCCATGAAGCGCCGACTCAACGCCCTGGTCGATGAACTGAAACGCCTCAAGGGGGAGGGGGTCACCCACCTCTCTGTGACTGAAGAATCCCTTCAGGGGCTCCGAACGGCCGTGGCCCAGAACGCCCCCGTCATATCTCCTGGTGCTTCATCGACAGCCGGACCGGGCGGGGTGGTTGATCTGCCGTCCAGTCATGTGCGCCGAACCGACGCCCCGAAGGTGTTCGCCCGTATTCTGGCCGAGGCCAACCAGAACCGGCCCGGGGGGCGGCCTGCGTCCACCCCGGCCAGGAAAGAGGTGGTTCCGGCGATATCGGGAATTCCGGTTCCTCCGGTGGTGGAATTGCCCGAGGGTGACAAGGAGACGAGATGGAAGGCGCTGCGGGCACGGGTGCTGCAATGTCCCGAGTGCAATACCCATATTCACGGCGAGACCAGGATCGTGTTCGGGGTCGGGAATATCGATTCGGACCTGTTTTTTTGCGGTGAAGCTCCCGGTGCGGAAGAGGAACTTAAAGGTGAACCCTTCGTGGGGCCGGCCGGGCGATTGCTCGACAAGATCATCCGGGCCATGGGCAGGAGCCGGGACGAGGTCTATATCGGCAATATCATGAATTGGAGACCGGAAGTGCCCGGGCATGCCGGCAACCGGCCACCGACCCTGGAAGAAATGGAGTTCTGTCTGCCCTACCTGAAGGCCCAGATCGAGATCGTCGATCCGAAGGTCGTAGTCGCTCTGGGCGCCACCGCCGCAAAAGGACTGCTCGGACAGGACAGTTTTGGGGCCCTGCGCGAGGTTCGTGGGCGCTGGCACGAGTTCGAGGGGCGCCCCCTGATGATTACCTACCACCCTTCCTATCTGCTTCGAAGCGATTCAAACCGGACCAAACGCCTGGTCTGGGAGGATCTGTTGAAGGTGATGGAGCGAATCGATCTGCCAGTCTCCGAAAAGCAGCGCAGCTTCTTTCTTTAGGGCCCGTAACGAAATAAGTTATCAAAGATGCGCAGGATTTTCGGGGAGCAACAAGGCGGGTTCGGGCGAATAGTGCGGGCTATTTGAGCCGGAATCCAACACCGTT
>Ga0164313_10001019_pt1 | contig 24064 bp, 18 predicted proteins | sample GuaBasSedimGuay4_FD_113735 | JGI IMG/M metagenome (GOLD analysis project Ga0164313, IMG submission 113735) | Subseafloor sediment microbial communities from Guaymas Basin, Gulf of California, Mexico - Guay4, Core 4569-4, 0-3 cm | ecosystem: Environmental > Aquatic > Marine > Hydrothermal vents... | reverse complement strand
GCCCAATTTAGCGCCAAAATTTGCGTTTATTTGTGCTTTTTCTCCGCCACCATCATAGGATGATCCTCCGGTCAATTCAATTTGAGTAAACTCGTAATTGTCTTTTAATACAATATTAATAACACCGGCAATCGCATCGGAACCATATTGTGCAGATGCACCATCGCGCAGTACTTCAATCCTTTTAATAGAGTTTGCCGGAATAGAGTTTAAATCTGTTCCAACTGTTCCACGACCAACTGTTCCGTTAACGTTAACTAAAGATGTGGTGTGTCTTCTTTTTCCGTTAACCAATACCAGCGATTGGTCAGGACCTAATCCCCTTAACGATGCCGGGTCAATATGGTCGGTACCATCCGAAATGGTTTGTTGGGTAGAATGGAAAGAGGGTGCCAGGTATTGTAATATTTGCCCGGTCTCTACCTGTGGTGTTCTGGCAATTGATTTAGCCGAAATAACATCTACCGCAACCGAAGTAGCTAAAAGCGATCGTGGTTTATTCCGTGAACCTACCACCACCAATTCGTCAATGGCAATACCTTCGAGAATAATAAAATGCAAAGTTACGGCATTTCCGCCTGAAATTGTTACATCGAGGGTTTGTTCATTGTAACCAATGTACCGTGCACTCATGCTGTAAGTTCCATCAGCTAATCCTTTAATTTCATAATTTCCATCCAGGTCGGTTACCGTACCTGTTGTAGTGCCATCAATCTGAACCGTTGCTCCGGGAATAGGTCCCAGGTTATCGGTTACAGTTCCACTTACCGAACCATCCTGGGCATAGGCTCCAGTAAGCGAAATAAGTAAGATTAAGGTCATAAAATGCCCTTTAAAAGTTTGTAATTTTTTCTTCATAACATAAAATATTTGATTAATTATTAGTTAAAATGTGTGATTATTGGATGACAATATAGATTATTTATTTTAATTCAATTTGTAATAAACCTTACATAAGCCAGTATTTCCCATGTTTATTCAACCTAATAATATGTGATTAACCATTCTTGATATATTGTTTTATTAAAAATGTATAGTATTGTTATTTAGTCATATAAGGGGTTTTATTCCATATTGGAATTGAATTTTTTTGTTGATAAAACAGATTAACAATTCAATAGTTAAAAAAAAAATACAGTGTGTGGGATTTTTAGTTTAAAATATTCGCAGTATCATTGATAAAATTACAAATAAGGAATTATCTCAATTAAACGAACGACTATGAAGAAACTTAGTTTTTTATTGCTTGGTATTTTAATCGGATTACCGGGTTTTTCCCAACCCTCAAATAATCAAAAGAAATGGAATTGGATCACTATTGATGATTCGTTTAAATCAAGGCCTGATTTACTGGTGAACAATAATAAACCGTTGCTTGGGCTTAATGATGGTGATGATCTTCAGCTATTCGAAAAAACATATGATAATATAGGTTTTGAACGATTAAAATACGAACAATTTCATCGTGGTGTAAAAGTAGAAGGTGCTAAATATATGTTGCATATCTCATCTGATAAACCAATGAAGGGAAATGGCCGCTTGGTTTATGGTATCGAATCCGGTGCCAATCCGGCAATTACATCCGCCGATGCGCTTAAAAAGGCTAAGGACTATATGCAGGCAGAGTCTTTTTACTGGGAACATCCCGAAATGGAACAATTAATTAAGCGGATAGAGCAAAACCTGGAGGCTACTTATTTTCCCATCGGGGAGCTTGTATACGCTGAAAAAAACTATAGTCAAAACGGGGCAGACTATACGCTGGCCTGGAAATTTGATATCAGTTCTTTTGGAGAGAAAGACCGAAAAATAATTTTTGTTAGTGCCTTGGATGGATCTATATTATTTGCTCTTGAAGGCACACACAGCGAGGGTATTGAAGCAACAGGCGTTACCCGCTATAGTGGGGTTCAATCTTTTATTTCCGATTCGGTTTCGCCGGGGCTGTACACTTTATATGATGAAACCAGAGGGGGAGGGGTAGAAGTTTTAAATATGGAAACTTCAGAAAACCTTTCCGATGCTGTTGATTTTACCGATGATGATAATTTTTGGGACAATGCCAATGATGAGATGGACGATGCAGCAATAGATGCCCATTGGGGTTCGCAGCAAACCTATGATTATTTTTTACAAGAACACGGGCGCAATAGCTTTAACAATTTTGGAAGTCCGGTAATTGCATATATTCATCATGGTGTTAATTGGTTTAATGCACAATGGTTGGGTTCTTATATGCGTTTTGGCGATGGTTCGGGTAATCCGATAACATCTATTGATGTTGTTGCCCACGAGTTTTCACATGGGGTGACACAATTTACTGCCGGGTTAATATACCAAAACGAATCGGGTGCATTAAATGAATCATTTAGCGATGTTTTTGGGACCGCTGTTGAGTTTTTTGCCTTGGGCGAAGAAGCTGATTGGCTTGTTGGCAAAGAAAATTTTACATTTCGGAATATGGCCAACCCTATGGCATTCGGGGACCCGGATACTTATAAAGGAGCCAACTGGGCCACCGGGGATAATGATAATGGAGGCGTACATACCAATAGTGGGGTTCAGAATTACTGGTTTTATTTGTTGACCGAAGGTGGTTCAGGAATAAATAGTAATGGAGATGCTTATAGTGTTGAAGGAATCGGAATTGAGGCTGCTGGTGCAATAGCTTATCGTAATTTATCGGTTTATTTAACAGCAGGGTCTGATTATGAGGATGCCCGGATGGGTGCACTTAATAGTGCTGAAGATATTTATGGTGCATGTTCAATCGAAGCGCTTCAAACTATTAATGCATGGTATGCCGTTGGGGTTGGTGCAGTTGAATTTTTTGAGGATGTATCAGTATCCGAAGTAATCGGACCGCTTTCGGGCTGTGGGTTTAGTAACCAGGAATTATTGACTGTTGAAATTACAAATAATAATAATTGGTGCTCAAATAACTACCAGTCCGGAACCTTCATTCATTTAGGCTATAGTTATGATGAAGGTGAAGATGTGCTGGATTCAATGCTTCTTACTTCGGCATTTAATATTGGGGATGCCCTGGAGTTCACTTTTTCGGAACCGGTTGATCTTTCGGAACAAGGGGACCATATTTTCAATATTTGGGTTAAAAGCCCGGATTTTCCGGATTTAAATGCTTTTTCTGCAAAACGTCAAATTATTGAAAATAATGTGATATTGGACGATGGGGACATGATTGGCTTTGAGGATACGGAGTTGGCTCATGATTCATTTGCCGTTTTCGCTGGAGTACATGCTGATGCCCGCATCAGTATTTCGGCAGATAATACAGGATCCCGTGGTTTTAGGATGACAGGAAAAGACGTAGATTCCGATAATCTTGAATTCGAAATACCTGATAACGAAGCGGATAATTTTATTCTTAATCCGGAATATGGCTCAAAAATTTGCTTTTGTGTTGATGCAACCGAATGGGAAAATGTTAGGTTAGGTTTCGATTTAAAACAAACCCATTCCGAATTTTATATGGAGGAGTTTGGCCAGGATTTCACAAATTTTGTGAGCAGTATGCGTATTATGGTCGATGATGTACAGATTGGGGATCAATACCACCCGATTACTTATGAAGATGATCCATATCTCACCCATTTTATTAATCTTGATGTGTATGCAGGGACTGATTTTGATTTATGTTTTGAATCGAAAACGTTTTTAAGCAGGATAGACGACCCGGTTTCTGGAAGTAAAGGAGACAATGTTTATATGGATAATATTGGCTTTTTTAACGATGCTACTGTTAGTGTTACCGAAACCGAACAAGTTGATTTTAGTATTGCACCAAACCCATCAGACGGAGTGTTTAACATTGAAATGGGCCAGAATTTATCAGGCAAATATTTTATTTCTATTGTTGATGTGTTGGGCCGTGAGGTTTACACTTACCAAAGCGAAGTTAAATCTAACGACAGAATTAGCATTGATTTAAGCGCATTTCCGAAAGGGGTTTATTCGGTGTTATTAAAATCAAATTCCGATTATGTTGTAAAGCGTGTAATCCTAAAATAATCAGGTTTTATCCGGCAAATCAACAAAACGGAAAACCTCTTTGAAAAAAGCAATTATTTCGGGGCTAATTTCTGATGACCCATTGTCCCAGGCAATGCGATTTAACTTTTGGTTATCCGATATAACGATTATATAATCCGTTATGTTTCCTGGCTTATTAAAGGACATATTCCTGAGATTTAATGCTTCGATTCGATTGAAATATTGTTTGACCTTTGATTTGTTAACCTGGTTATAAGGCTGATATGTGTTAGTGTTAAAATTGTAAGTTTCGATTAGTCCGGTAGAATTGATTTTATATTGTGTGTATAATCCCGTAAACCCTCCTCCGGAGCCAATTATAAAATACGTTGGTTGATTGTCATTCGTCGATGAAACAGACTTTGAGTGATTACAAGATAATACCACGAGGGAAAAAAGGAACAGATTTAATCGGAAAAAAAGCTTCATGTTTAAAAATTGATTTTGCTAAAGTAGCATTCCTTTATTTGGAAAGGGGAATACGTAAAAGTGTATTTTTACATTACTGATCCAAGAGCACAAAGTAACAAACACCGCTGTTCATTCACCAAAACGGAGCAGTACAGCAAATGCGCCCCAACCTTTTGTGTTTACCTTAAGCCGCGAAGTGCTGGGTGAATGGCAGCGCGATTAGCTGAGTAACACTACGGTTAAGGTCTTAACAAAGGCAAAAGTTACTGAGATTAGTGAGGGCAACCTTACCGTTAATGGGACGACAAAATACGGGTACCGTTATCTTGTTGGAGCTGATGGAGTAAGCTCAATTGTTAGGCATTTTTTAAAAATTCCCACCGAAAAACGCCTGATTGGAATACAATATCTGATTCCTTCGAAACGCAAACCCAAGTTGGAAATGTTTTTTTAGTTGGTGAATCAGCGGGTTTGGCTTCGGGCTTTACCGGTGAAGGTATTTATCAGGCGCTTACTTCTGGTGATACAGTTGCCAGGACAATTTTAGACAAATCCTATTCTTCAAATGAAATGGATGATGTTTTAGAATATAACAAAATCCAAAACCGGATTATGAAATTCCTTTATTATTCAGGTCCATTCCGGGGTTTGTTCCACGAATTGGTGGTGAGTGCTTTAAACAATAAAACGATTAAGCATAAAATTAATACCGGTTTTTCCTGATCTTTTTCAGTAGAAAAAAAGCCTTGATATAAAAACAAGGCTGTTAAATCTTATATGTTAATGGGTATTTTAACGGCAGCTTGCTGCAGTTTCTTTCTCAATAACTGAAAGGGTTTGCTCCACTAAAGCCGAAATTTTAGGAGCAGCATCAACCACATTCGTCTGCACATCCAAAGATGATATTAACTCTTTGATGCTGGTATACCCGGATTTGATCTCGCTAATATTAATTTCCGGGACCTTAGTTGCCGATTTTTCAACACCCATCCACGATTGATCGGTTAATTTTTCAACGTTTCGGTATTGTTCAATTTTTGAGTCGGTATTAAGGTTTTCAAATGTTTTGAGTGTTGAGGCAAAAGAAGCAATATCTCCGCATAATTTTGTTTTAGCATCAACTGGGGCACTATATCCATCATCAATACCTAACATCGAATGACGCATAAAAGGATCATTAGGGTCTTGCGAAAACCCGATAAAAGGGATGATTAATAAGATTAATATTGAAAGTAGTTTTTTCATAATAAAGTTTTTAATGAATGACAAATTACACATGTTTATCTATACTAAACATCGAATTGGATAAAAATGTTTCGAAGACGATGATATTTTGTCAGCAAGAAAACTTGTGGTTTTACGAAGTGGGTGTCAGAAATCATCAAGGTCGAGGCGGACGAAGTGCTGAAAACCAAGGAGTTTACTATTGTAAATGACTGTTTTTAGTACAAGTCCAATGAAGAAATTGGTGTTTTCTGGCGCACATTATTTATTTAATTCGGACAGAACACGCTGTGCTTCTTCAACGTGTTTTGTGGCTTTCGATTGCGAATCGAAAACAAATTGTATTATACCTTTTTTGTCAGCTATAAAAGTTACCCTGCCGGGAATTAATCCGAGGTAATCGCCATTTACGCCGAATTGCTTTCGAACCAGATCTTCCTCATCACTGAGCAAAGTAAAGGGCAAATTATATTTTTTGATAAATTGTCTATGCGATTCAGGAGAGTCTCCGCTTATTCCAATAACCATAGCGTCCAGATCCGAAAATGCTTCAAATTCATCCCTAAATGCACAGGCTTCTTTTGTACAACCGGGTGTATCATCTTTGGGATAAAAATAAATTACCAGGTTTTTGTTTCCAAAATGATCAATGATATTAAACGTGTTTTCATCTTGGTCCAATAAAGTAAATTCTGGGATTTTATCCCCAATTCCAAGAGTCTTAATAGTTTCTTTTTTATTACGAAGGGCTAATAGTATTATCCCGACTACCAACACAATTGCGATAATGATGATATATTTCATAGTTTATTATTTTTTGTAAATGTAATTTGATTTTTAATACTAGGGTAAAAGACGAAACTATTAATAGTTTAGCCCATTAAAACAATGTCACAAAATGTTGAATTCTAACAATCAAAAGTTGTTTAAGCTTAAATTCTTTCTAATACTCATTTTGTTTACTTCATGCAATAACGGGCATTTTAGTACAGTGTCCGAATTTGAAAATTTACCCGATGCTACGTTTGTTGGCAAACAAGCCTGTACCGAGTGTCATGAATCAGCTTTTATTAACTGGGAAGGTTCCGACCATGATAACGCCATGGATACCGCCATTACAAAAACTGTGAGGGGTGATTTTAACAATGCCGAACTGGAATTTGATGGTTTTATAACCAAATTTTATAAAAGAAACGAACGGTTTTTTGTTTATACCAAAGGTCCCGAAGGAAAACCCGATGAATTTGAGATATCCTACACCTTTGGCGTAAGGCCCTTGCAGCAGTATCTTATTGCCTTCGGAAAAGGCCGTTTACAATGTCTGCCCTATGCGTGGGATACAGAAAACAACGAATGGTATTATTTGAATGACCGGGTATATCACGGGCTGGAAATACCACCCGACGATTGGCTATACTGGACCAACAACGGGCAAAACTGGAACAGCATGTGTGCCGAATGTCATTCGACAAACCTAAAAGTAGATTACGACTTGGAAACCCGCGAGTTTCACACTATTTACAGCGAAATAGATGTTAGTTGCGAAGCCTGTCATGGTCCGGCTTCGAACCATGTAATATGGTCCGAAATTGAGGAGGGTGAGCGTCCGGAAGTCCCTTTTTATGGTTTGGTGCGAAAATCTGTTGGACTTTCAACTGAAGAGTTAATTGACCAATGTGCTTATTGCCATGCACGAAGGAGTTCAATTACCGACAATGGCACAACAGGTGATGCTTATCTGAATCATTTCATTCCGCAATTGATTAGTTCAACGTATTATCATCCTGATGGCCAGATTAAAGATGAAGATTATGTTTTTGGTTCGTTTACGCAAAGCCGGATGCATAACAGTTATGTTAAATGTACCGATTGTCATGAACCCCACAACCTGAAAACCAAACAGCAGGGTAATTTGCTTTGTTTGCAATGTCACGAATGGAAAGACTATGATACCGAAAATCACCATTTTCATAAAAAAACAGGGATAGATAGCGATACTGTTTTGACCCAAAATGGGTTTTACAATAAGGGGGATGGAACACAATGTGTAGATTGCCACATGACCGGCGGAATATATATGGGAGCGGATTTCCGGCGCGATCATAGTATTCGGGTTCCCCGGCCCGATGTAGGCCAAAAAACCAGTAGCCCGGATGCGTGTACGGGTTGTCATAAAGACAAAAATACCGGATGGGCAATGGAAAGCTTAAAGGCCTGGTATCCCGATTTTAATGATTCCACCCATTACGGGGAATTGTTTTTGGCGTCTGAAAATGGAGATTATTCTTCAATGGGTGGTCTTAAAAAATTGATTAATGATACCGGAACGGCCGATATGGTAAAAGCTGCTGCTATCGAACACTTATCATACATTCCGAATATGGAAGGAAGAAAAATATTGGAAAAACACTTAAACGATACCCTTTCCCTTGTTCGATTAGCTGCAACCCGTAATTATTTTAGCCCGGATGCAAATTCGATTGTAAAACAAATAGGTCCGGGATTATCCGATGACTTATTGGCCATTAGGATTGTAGCTGCCCAACAATTTATGGCTATAGAAAACACAATGATCGATTCAATGTATTTATCCGCTTTTAAAAATGCTGAAACCGAATACCTCGATTTTCAAAAACGAACAGCCTATTTTGCAAGTAGCAGATATAATTTGGGTGTTTATTACACCCGACAAAACAAGGTCAATAAAGCCATAAATGAGTTTAAAACCGCATTGAAAATTGATAATCAATACTTTCCTGCAATGGTTAACCTGGCACTAATATACAGCAAAGCAGGCGATAATGTTAAGGCCGAGAAATGGTTAAAAATAACACTTAATAAAGACCCGGATAACCGTGATGCGTTGCGTTATATGGGCCTTTTAAAGGCTGAGCAAAAAAAATTAAAAGAAGCGGCTTTTTATTTAGAAAAAGCTGTTGTTGCAGACCCCGGGAATGCACGTTTGTATTATAATTTGGGGATTATTTATCAACAAACAAACAACTTTAAAAAAGCGGAACAGTCGTTTATCAATGCCCTTAAATTATACCCCAATAATTACGACTACCTTTATGGATTGGGTTATTTTTATTTACAAACCGACGATAGGGTAAAAGCGATTAAGGTAGCGGATAAATTAATACAACTATATCCTAATAGAGAGGCGGGGCATTATATTCGGGGCAGCATTCAATAGTGCTTTAATTAATAATTCGATTAGGAAATATTATTAAGATATAATCCGTTGTAAGTACAAAACTTAGCTATCTTTGTTTCAAATCAATAAAAAATAAACAATCATGAAAATAAAATTAGGAATTATTGCACTAATAGTTGCGGCATTTTTCAGCGGATGTTCAGGGGTGAAAGTTGTTTCGGATATGGACAAATCGGTTGATTTTACTAAGTACAAAACGTATGAATATTACGGTTGGGCAGAAAACAGTGACCAAATATTGAATCAATTGGATAAGGAGCGTATCGAAAAAGCCTTTGGAATGGAATTATCTGATAGGGGCATGACCTTTGTCCCTTCAGGTTCAGACAAGGGCGGTGACTTGATTGTTACGCTTTATATTGTTACCCAACAAAAACAACAAACCACTGCTACCACTACAGGTATGGGTGGATCTTATGGTTATGGTGGTTATTATGGCTATGGCCCGGGCTACGGTTGGGGAGGTGGAATGTCAACAACATCTTATAATACTTATGATTATACTGTTGGTACGTTGGTTATTGATATTTACGATGCGACTGAGAAAAAACTTATTTTTGAATCTACAGCTTCCGGCGAAATAAATGAAAAGACCAAAGGTAGGGATGATAGGATAGCAAAAACGGCATCTAAAATGATGTATGACTACCCGGTGAAAAAAATTCAAGAAGGTTTATAAAACTAGTTTGATAAACTTGATAGAGGCTGCTAAATGCAGCCTTTTTTATTTCAAAACAAATCGCATATAAACAGGTATATGATCTGAGATCTCGCCGGCTTCTTTAATTACACGTGCCTCTATTGCTTTAATTTTATTCGAGTTATAAAATATATAATCAATCCTCATTTCGGGATTTCGGCTATCGAAAGTAAAATACTTGGATTCGTAAGCATAATACATTGAATCTAAAATAGCAGCTTTTATTCCTGGCTCAGAGAAAATGATTTTCATTGTTTCTTCAACGGCATAGGGTTGTGTTGCATTCGGCGGAGTGCTATTAAAATCACCAAAAAGTAAAACCGGGTAATCTTTGGCATATTGCCGGTAAATTTTGATCAGTGTTTCTGCTTGTTTTTCGCGGGTAGTAACATCAAATGCTTCTAAATGAACGTTGATAAGCACAACTTCTTTACCGTTAATGTCTACTTTATCAATTTGAGCGATGCGATCGAGATAAAAAGCACTGTAATAAAATGGATGGCTTTCGGGCTTTCTTAATACTTTAAGGGTATTCGATAATATCGGGAACTTGCTCAGAATTGCTTGCCCGCTATAAATCTGCCCAAAATGAACATTTGGCCAACCATAAGGAAAAGGGACATAGTTCTTGTCCCAGTTTACTGCCATTGCAGCATAGTTATATCCATCGGCCGAGGCGATTTCTTTCAATTGGTTCACATCATAAGATCGCTTTGCTTTAAAATCAATTTCCTGGAATCCAATAAAATCCGGATTAAAGCCTGAAATCAGCTTAATTGCTTTTTCAAGATTACCGGCAAACAGTTCTTTGGTACGCTCTACCGGCTGGTTATTGGTCATTCCCGAAAGGTAGCCCAGGTTATAGGTTAAAAGACTTAACGTGTCATTATGTGCGGATAAATTTTCCGATTTAACGACAATTACTTCATCATATTCATTCACATCGTGTTTTGAGGCGCTTCCCCAGAAATAAAACACAACGGTAAATACGATGATAAAACCGAGTAAGAAAAAACTTATTTTTTTTGCTGTTTTCAAAGGTTAAATTTTAATGAATAATCCGGTATCCAATATTCCATTCAAAGTAATCAGCTACCGAAAAATCGTAGGCCCTTACATTAAACCCTATAAATATATTATTAATTATATGGTATTTAAATCCAATTCTTTGGTAAGAAGATGCAGGGGTTCTTCTTGGTGCAACCACATTGTTTTCGTCTGTAGGTTCGGGAATCGAAGGATTGGCGCGATAAATATACCATCCGGGCTGCACAATAACCGATAACCTGTCAATGACCCATTCGAGCGAAGGATAAATTCCGATCGACAGTTTGCTTCCCTCTCCATTTTGGGGTTCAACCTGTTTGTTTTCAACAGTAATAAATGAATTATAAGCGCCATTGTAACCAATATCCACACCTAAACCTAATTTTACTTTATAACTAAGCTGACGATTAACTCCAAGTGAAAAATTATAAATATTATAATCCTGCGAAATAAACCCGGAATTGTTGTCAGCCCCCAGGGTGTCAAATGCCATTTGTTTGTGCGAATAAGCAAAAAGCATTAAATATTCCCACTCTTTTTTATATTTTGGAATCACGTCGCGTTTAATAAACTCGGGACGCCCTCTGAAAATATATTTTAAGGATAATCTGGCACCCGCCATATTGATCCCCAAATTCGGGACTTTTCCTGCCCCGTTTGAAAAATGATTTAAAGTCGCCCCTGTTGTCAGGTCGAAATGTTTGCCCAATTGAAAATTAAAATAGATACCTGCATCAATAAATCCGGTTCTTCGGGACCCTATAGCATTGTTATATGGGTTTTCGTTTGAATCGAAGGGCTTCCAATTAAAAGAAATTCCGGATCCAATATTATAAAGGATGCTCCACTTTTTAAAGCGGACAAAGGGAGCGCTAAAAAACCAATATAGTGCCCCTGGATTTCCTAACTCATTGCTATTAAAAAGATCAAAAGTATAAAGCCCGAACCCCCAGGATGGATAGTTGTACAGCTGTTGCCATAATTTATTGCCATCAGATTCAACAGCATATTGTATAGCAAATGATTGATAACGATCAATGGGGTTTCCTGTAGCATTTTCCCCTTTTACAAATTCGTTGCTCGGCAATACTTTACCAAACTGGTAAAATCCCGATAACGATTGGCGTTTAACGATTCTATCCCCATCCGTTGAATCCTTTTTGGCTGCGCTCGCAGTAAAGTGATTAACAGCTAATAGAGCAATGAATATAAAACGGATTGAAATAGAATTCATCAATAAAATTAAATCAGGTGCAAATTTAATTTATTAATGTGAACTATAGGATACAGCCCTTTAGTAATGAGGAAATTAAAAATATTCTTTGGCTACCTTACAATTGATACAACACAACGTTCGGCTTCAATATTCTTTAAAATCGTGTCAATATTATTTTCCTTTTTGTTTTTAATAATCTGCTCTTTCATATAGGTTTTAAGCTCTTTGCGAAAAATAGATTGATAAAATCTTCTGACTTCCATTTCTGAAGTAAGCTGTAAGGGCGGAACTTCAGCAGGTTTATTGTTATCATCTTTAGCTACCATGGTGAAATAACTCGTATTGGTATGCTTTATCATTCCCTTTTTCACATTTTCAGCCGTTACCTTTATTCCGATAACCAAAGATGTTCGTCCCACATAATTTACACGGGCCATCATCGAAACCAAGTCGCCAACTTCTACCGGAAGCAAAAAGTCAACCGTATCAACAGCTACAGTAACACAGTAATTTCCGGCATGTTTGGTAGCGCAGGCATAAGCCACCTTGTCCATTAACGATAACAAAACACCCCCATGTATTTTACCGCCTAAATTTGAATAGGCAGGTATCATTAGTTCGGTAATGGTGGTGTCGGAGTGGGTTGTTGTTTTTGGTGTCATCTTTGTTTGGGTTCTTCTTTTTTACTCATTTTGTTTATTATTTAAATGAGGGCAAAGGTCAAAAAATAAAAGAATAAACCGATTTTATATTTATTTAATTCGCATTTTTTTCTTTTTGATTATTCCATCCCTATTCCATTTTACATGCAGTTGATTGTCATCTCCTTTGTGAAAAACAAATAGGTTTTCACTTGGATTTCGTGAAAGGATCACATCTATTTGGGTGGTTTGATCTTCTTCAATAATTTGTGTAATACTGTTCGAATCAGCTGTAATCTCTAATGGATCAGGACTATAACTGAATAAGCGTGAATTCGAATCGGAGTTTAGATCAATAAAATAGGGTAAATGCGGTTCCAGCTCCTTTAAATTAACAAACACCATAAAATGATTGGGACAGATTTTGTTTTTATGGGTATGCACAATGGTTTTTGAAGGCCTTCTTTTTCCATTTACAATCGCTCCTAAGGTAAAAACATAGTCATTAACCGGGCGGCCTTCTTCATCGCGGAAGCGAAAATCCAATTGTGCGAATCCCTGTCTTTTTTTGCGGGTTTCGGTTGTTGCTTTTTCTAATGATTCACTCACATTATTAAAACCAGCATCATCTTTTACATTTAAACAATCGATAATCAATCTCAGGTTAAGCTGTTTACCCGGAGTCGAATTCTTTTTAATGTTGTTCAAAATACCGTAATCGGCATTAGAATGAGTGAACTCATACAAAGCTCCGAAAGGGATATCCTTAACTTCGCCAACCAACGAAAAGTCCCCATTCCGACCATCCAACAGGAAGCGTTTAAAATTTAAATTACCAGATGCAACCCGCACGACCATATCCGATCCTTCCTCAAATGCAGCTGGAAATATTTTGTATTTAAAAAAGTCTTTTTTTACCCTGTCGCCAATCAAATTGTAAATGCGAACACCCTTATTTTTCCAATTGGCTTCGTCGAAGAATTTTTCGTTTACATCCCAGTTAAATTCACTAGATAATTCGAGAGCAGTCAAAACTTTTTTCCCGGTTTCTCCTAATTCCATTACTTGCCCCAACATAGATCGGCCATGATGTGCTAAACGAGAGCCAAAATGCGGAGAAGCTAAATGGACGATGTTTTGCAAAGCTTTGTTTTGAGCATATTTGCCAATATAATGGCTTACCAGCCAGTCTTTAACAACCAAGCCTCCGGTACTATGGGTTATCAGGTGAAAATGTTGGTTCCAATCGCCTGCCAATTCTTTATCAATCGCACGATGCAGGGCTTTAGAAATATCGCAGATCTCTACTTTATCTTCCAGCGAAACATAGCGACCGAGGTAAATATCCTGTAAGGCAAATCCGTGTTCGGCCAATTTTAAATGTAGTGCCTGGTAAGTTTGGGTGGTACGCACCGACCAACCGTGAACGAAAAATACTTTTTGTTTTGACATAACCTGAAATTTTACATGGGTTAGATTGCTTAAGTTTTGTAAAAATCAGGGATTCTTTTCTATTTACTGATGGCAAAATGGATATAGTTTGCATCAGCTTTGTCCTACATTTCGATCAGAAACAAGTTCAAGCTATGAAAACACCATCATGAATCGTTTTTTTCTATTTCGGCAGCCGCCGCTTATCGGTTCCGTTTACAAACTCCGTTTTTTCAATCACTTCGCCCCGGTCGTTGTAGCGGATAAACTCCCCATGGCGAACGCCATCTTTAAAATGCCCCTTTTCAATTACCTGGTTCCGGCGATTGTATTCAATAGAAACACCATCGAGCCGGCCGGCCTTAAAATGCTGCTCTTTCCAAATAGCCCCATTGGGATAAAAATACACCCATCTGCTGTCGGGTTTGCCATTGATGTATGACCCTTCGCTTTCGAGTTCTTGTGAATCATTATATTTTCTCCAGACACCCACCTTTTCACCGTCCATATAAAATCCTTCTTCGCGTACCTGGCCGTTTTCCTGGTAAAACTTCCAGCTTCCTGTCCGGCGGTCACTAATCCAGCTTCCTACATATTTTGGGTTGCCATTTTCGTACCATCCTTCCCATTTTCCGTCCATGGTTCCACCCAAAAAAGTTCCCTTGTCGCTTAAATTCCCGTTTAAATACCATGAATTCCATTCGCCTTGTTCCTTATTGTTTACGAACTTTCCTTCTTGTCCTTTTTTACCATTGTCGGAATAATAAGTCCAAACCCCTGTTTTCTCGCCATGCAAAAAAGCTCCTTTTTTCCATAATTTTCCGTTGTTGTAAAAATAGCTCCAAGAGCCTTCTTTGCGTCCTTTTTCAAATTCGCCGGTATAATAAAGCACTTCGTTGGCATGGTAGTATTTCCAGGTTCCATCGGGTTGGTCGTTAACAAAATCACCTGCTATATCCAACTTGCCATCGGGAAAATACCACAACCATAGCCCAATCTTCCTACCCATGTTGTAGATACCGGTGGTTTTAGGGTTTCCATTTTCGTAATTTATTAGAAAAGAGCCATCCAATGTGTCATTGGTATAATGCGAAATCAGGGTTGTTTTTCCTGCAAGATTACGGGTTATCCATTCGCCGGTTTTTATTTCACTATGGTAATATCCAGTTGCGGCGGTATCGCCCGTTGGGTAAAACTCGATAAACATTCCATTCATTTTTCCTTTAGTGTAAGGATAAATATTGCTGGTTTTGCCGCTGGGATAGTATTCTTTTAATATGCCGGTCCCGTTTTCTATTAGCACGTTGCCTTCAGCATCTTTATAATAAAGCACCGATTTTACCCCGGTGGAGTCATAATTTTCCTTTTGATAAACTTCGCCGTTTAATGCAAGGTATTCCCAATTTTTAAACTTGTGGCCATTCAAATAATACCCTTTCGATATTATCTGTCCGGATTGAAACCAGGTTGTCATCAGGCTATCTTGCACATCGTTTTTAAACCAACCTTCTTCGCTTTTACCGCCGTTTTCGTAATAACGGGTGACTTTGCCATTAAGCTTGCCGCGGTTGTATTCGGCAGTTTCCTTTAACTGCCCTGTTGGATACCAAAAGTTCCATTCACCGATTTCGAAGCCCCGGTCATAAACTCCTTCACTTCGTTTTTGGGTTTCACCTTTGTCCCAATAGTCCACATAATTTTGTGTTTGTCCGTAGGTAAAGGTTTTAATGGTGAAAAGGATGAGGATGATGCAAATTTTCCTTATCATAATTAGAGGACTCCTATAATGAAGCATTTAAAAGTTTATTTTCATTTAACAAACGGATTATCAGTGGATTTGTTTTAAGAACCCTAAACATTTGGATGTGCATTAGGTGGTGGGTATCGGAGCCCAAGAGTGAGATCATATTTTTATTGGCCATGTATTGCGCCGTTTTCGAAACCTCAGGACCGTAATTACCGGCAATGGAACCAAGGTTTACCTGCATTAAAACCCCTTTGTCAAATAATTCATGATACCTGTTGTAGTTGTTTTTATGCATATAGGTATACCGCTCAGGGTGTGCCAATACAGGCTTGTATCCGTTTAGTTGCATATCGAATATTAATTTATCGAGCAATTTTGGTTCCTCAAAAAACGACAATTCAAATAAAACCAGGTTATTGCCAAAAGTCAACAATTCTTTATTTTCGATGAGTTGTTCGAAATGGTCATCTAAATAATATTCTGCTGCGGCATCTATTTCGATATCAATTTTATGCAATGCTATAGTTTCACGCAGGCGTTTTAATCCGGATAAAATAATTTCACGGTCGTTCCGGTAATAATCGTACATGATATGTGGGGTGGTGATGATTTTTTTAAAGCCCATCTCCTGTAATCCCAGAATTAACTGAATGGATTCATCCAGGGATTTTGCCCCATCATCGATTCCGGGTATCAGGTGCGAATGCACATCGGTAACCAAAGCTGACAAATCGTGCAATTCAGTTAGCTTTTGTCTTTTTCCAAATATTTTTTCAAAAAATCCCATACTTGCATCAAAATTACCGATTATTACTTTGTGAATTAATGTTTTATCACAAAACCCCAAGGCATAAAAGTATACCGGGAATTCACTTTTTCTATTATTATAAGCTCAGGTATTCAAAATTTTTAATTTTATTTCGGTAAATGCCTTTAACATCCACTACGATTCCTTTTGGATTAAGCCATTTTTCGAAATAAGCTTCCGATAAGTTGGCATAATCATCGTGGTTTACCGCAACAATAATAGCATCGTATTTACCGGTGGGCTTTTCGATTAACCTAAAACCATAGTTCTCATACACTTCATCCGAATCGGCATGAACATCCATTACTTCTACATGTACCGAAAACGATTCGAGTTCCTTTACCAGGTCAACCACTTTTGAGTTTCTGATATCCGAAACATTTTCCTTAAATGTAGCCCCTTTAATCAGCACCCTCGCTTCCATAATATTTACACCGGCAGAAATAATGCGTTTAACGGTTTGTTTGCCCAGGTAAAAACCCATCGAATCGTTAACATAACGACCCGAATTAATGATTTTTGCGTGGTAGCCTACTTGTTTTGCTTTATGGGTCAAATAATAAGGATCAACCCCAATACAATGACCACCTACCAAACCGGGATAAAATTTCAGGAAATTCCATTTGGTGCCGGCAGCCTGAAGCACATCGTAGGTATTGATGCCTAACTTGCTGAAAATAATCGAAAGCTCGTTAATCAAAGCAATATTAACATCGCGTTGCGTGTTTTCTATGATTTTTGCAGCTTCTGCTACTTTAATGGATGCAGCGCGATGCACCCCTGCTTCGACAACCATTTCGTATAATTCGGCAATTTCATTAGCTGACTGGGTATCGCAGCCCGAAACGACTTTTACAACCGTTTGCAGTGTGTGTTTTTTATCCCCCGGATTTATCCGTTCGGGCGAATATCCTACTTTAAAACCGTCGATGTATTTTAATCCTGATTTCTGTTCCAGCACCGGTACACAATCGTCTTCGGTACAACCCGGATAAACTGTGGATTCGAAGATCACATAATCGTCTTTTTTAAGCACCTTACCAACTGTAGCAGTAGCGCCAAGTAATGGTTTCAAATCAGGAAGTTTGGCCTCATCAATAGGTGTGGGTACCGCAATAATAAAAACATGGGCACTTTTTAGTTTTTCGGGGTTGGCTGTAAAAACAATGTCGCAATTTTCGAAAGCTTCAGGACCTAACTCCCTGCTGGGATCTTCATTGTTCTTAAGCATATTTACCCGTCCCTGGTGAATATCGAAACCGATTACACTTGCTTTTTTGGCAAATTCGAGTGCGATGGGCAATCCGACATATCCTAAGCCGATTACCGCAATTTTTGATTCTTTGTTTTTTACTGATTTAATCATTTCTGTTTATCCCTTACTTCGTAAATCCGTTCAATAATATCAACCACTTTCATTCCCTCGAGTGCGTTGGTTGTAGCGCTAGTCCGATGTTTCAATGTATCAATAACGTTTTCAATAATAAAATGGTGGTTGGCGGCACTTCCCTTGTAATGACCGTAATCATTTGCCGGACTGGCTTCCGGTAATTCAGGCATTTCGTAGTCTTCAACATGGCAATAGTCCACCTCATTCATGTATTGCCCACCAACTTTAATACTTCCTTTGCTGCCTATTATAGTCATCGAACTTTCCATATTCTTATTCCAAACAGCGGTAGAATAATTGATGCTTCCGATTCCACCGTTAATAAATTTAAAATTAACGATCCCGGAATCCTCGAAATCTGTATGGTCTTTGTGTGTAAAGTCAGCAAATTTTCCTTCGATATCGATAATATCGCCAAAGAGCCAGTACATTATATCAATAAAATGCGAAAATTGGGTAAACAATGTCCCTCCATCCAGGTCTTGTGTTCCTTTCCAACCTCCTTTTTTATAATAACGTTCGTCGCGGTTCCAATACATATTTGACTGCACCATTAAAATATCACCTAAACGTTCTTCATCAATCATTTCTTTTAACCAAACCGATGGCGGAGAATAACGGTTTTGCATTACAGCAAAAACCTGTTTCGACATTTGCAGGGCTTTAAAAATCATGGCTTCGCATGAGTTTTTAGATAAACCCATTGGTTTTTCACAAACCACATGATGCTTGGCTGACAATGCTTTGATAGATTGCTCAGCATGCAAGCCATTAGGCGTACAAATGGTGATCACATCCGCTTCGGGTGTTGCTTTCAGCAAACTATCAATTGTAGCGTAAAATGGAACATCGTATTTATCGATATTTAATTCTTCTTTAGGTTTAATGTCGCACAATGCAACAAGCTTTGCCTCCGGGTTTCGACAAATCATCTCGGCATGCCGTTTTCCGATGTGGCCACAGCCCACAATTGCAAATTTTATTTTCTGATCCTTGTTCATTTAAAGTTAAGCTTTTTTTACCTCATCGTTTTTAAGTAAATACTTTTCTCCACTTTCGGGGCACACTGCCATGCCTTTATTGTCGAATACCAGCTTGTGGCCATATTCGCTCATCCATCCGGTCTGCCGTGCAGGATTGCCAATAACAAGTGCATAAGCTTTAATTTTTTTGGTGACGACTGCACCTGCTCCAATAAAAGCGAACTTGCCAATTTCATGCCCACAAACAATGGTGGCGTTTGCCCCGATAGAAACACCTTTGCGAACGATGGTTTTAGCATACTGGCCCCGTCGAATAACCGCACTTCGAGGATTTACCACATTGGTAAAAACCATTGAAGGTCCCAGAAAAACATCATCTTCGCAGGTTACCCCGGTGTAAATCGAAACGTTGTTTTGCACCTTGCAATTATCGCCTAAAATCACTTCGGGCGATACCACAACATTTTGCCCGATGTTGCAGTTTTGACCAATTACCGCAGCGGACATAATGTGTGAAAAATGCCAGATTTTCGTCCCATCGCCAATTTGGCATCCCCGATCAATTACGGCTGTTTCGTGTGCAAAAAACCCCATGCTTACCTTCCTATGCTTTCGTAATAAAAACCGAGTTCTTTTATCTCTTTTGGATCATAAAGGTTACGACCATCAAAAATAATTTTTTGCTTGAGTCTTTTTTCAATAACGTCAAAATCCGGTGACCTGAACTGCGCCCACTCTGTGGCAATCAATAAAGCGTCTGCTCCCTCCAGTGCGTCGTAAAAACTATCGGCATAGGCAATTTTATCCCCAATCTTGTTTTTTACGTTTTTCATGGCTTCCGGGTCAAATGCTTTTATAGTAGCACCCGCTTTTGTTAGTGCATTAATAATATACAATGCAGGGGCTTCACGAATATCATCGGTATCAGGTTTAAATGAAAGTCCCCAAAGCGCAAAATGTTTTCCTGAAAGGTCTTGTCCAAAGTATTTTTTTATTTTTTCGACCAACACCAATTTTTGAATCTGGTTTATCTTCATCACAGAATCCAGAATATCGAAATTGTATCCCGATTGTTTTCCTGATAAAGCCAGGGCCTGAACATCTTTCGGGAAACAAGAACCACCATAGCCAATTCCGGGAAAAAGAAAGCGCTTACCAATTCGGTCGTCAGCTCCCATACCTCGGCGCACCATATCAACATTTGCTCCTACCTTTTCGCAAAAGTTAGCAATTTCATTCATAAAAGTAATCTTGGTAGCTAAAAAAGCATTGGCTGCATATTTGGTTAGTTCAGCCGACTTTTCATCCATAAAAATGATGGGATTTCCTTGCCTTACAAAAGGACTGTACAAGTGCTTCATCAGGTCGATTGCCCGTTCGCTTTGGGTGCCGATAACCACCCGGTCGGGCTTCATAAAATCATCAACTGCAAATCCTTCACGTAAAAACTCAGGATTAGAAACCACATCGAAAGGCACATCGGTTTTTGATGCAAGAGCCTTTTTAACTTTTTCGGCCGTACCAACGGGCACTGTACTTTTATCGATAATCACTTTATAATTATCAATCATACCTGCCAAATCAGAGGCTACTTTCAGAATATAGCTTAAATCGGCAGAACCATCCTCTCCTGGAGGTGTTGGCAAAGCCAGAAAAATAATTTCTGCGTCCTTTTGTGCTGCTTTAAGGTCGGTGGTAAAAGAGAGCCGACCGGCTTTAATATTCCTGTGAAAAAGCACATCAAGGTACGGTTCATAAATCGGTACTTCGCCATTTTTCATACGTTTTACCTTATTGGCATCGATATCGACGCAAACAACATTATTCCCGGTTTCGGCAAAACAGGTGCCGGTTACTAAACCGACATATCCTGTTCCAACAACAGCTATATTCATTTTTTAGAGTTTACATATTCAATCACCGATTGGGTGATGTATTTTAAAGTTTCTTCGGTATGTTCGGTATGCATGGGCAATGAAATTACCGATTTACATAGTTTTTCAGTAATCGGAAAATCACCTTCCTTGTACCGAGGGTCAGGATATGCTTTTTGCAGGTGCAACGGAACCGGGTAATAAATCATACCGGGAACCCCTTTTTCATTCAGAAATGATTGCATTTCAAATTGATCTAATCCTTCGCCTAATTTCAAGGTATATTGGTGAAAAACGTGGGAAGAATTTGCCATGCGATAAGGCGTGGTTAAAACTTCAACATCCTTAAATGCGGCATCGTAATAATCCGCTGCTTTTTGCCGTGCCTCACTATACGAATCCAGGTATTTTAATTTAACCTTTAACACAGCAGCTTGTATGGTGTCTAATCGTGAATTTACACCAACCATATCGTGGTAGTATCGTTTATCCATACCGTGGTTTACAATTTTGCGAATCATTGCCGCAAGTCTGTCATCGTTGGTAAACAATGCACCACCATCGCCAAAACATCCGAGGTTTTTAGATGGGAAAAAAGATGTGCATCCTATATCCCCTATAGTTCCCGCTTTCGATTTTTTACCATCCGAATGAAAATAATCAGCGCCGGTTGCCTGCGCAGTATCCTCGATAACCACTAAATTGTGTTTTCTGGCCAGGGCCATAATCGGGTCCATATCTGCCGACATGCCATACAAATGTACCGGAACAATAGCCTTGGTATTGGGGGTTATCGCTTTTTCGATGGCTTTAATATCAACATTAAACGTTTTTGGATCAACATCTACGAGAACCGGTGTAAGCTTTAGCATTGCTATTGCTTCAACAGTGGCAACAAAAGTAAAGTCAGAAGTAATTACCTCATCGCCAGGCTTTAATTCGGCGGCCATCATGGCAATGGTCAAAGCATCTGTTCCGTTAGCACACGGAATTACATGTTTAACACCGAGATATTTTTCAAGGTCTGATTGAAAATCTTTGATTTCGGGACCACCAACAAAATATGCTGATTCAACTACTTCGCTAATTGCCGTATCAATTTCTGTTTTAATTTTTTGGTATTGACCTACAAGGTCAACCATTTGAATTTTAACCATCGAAATATTTTTTATTTGAGAGTGCAAATTTACCTAAATTGTATGAAACTTTAAGTCTTTTTATCATCGGTTTAAAGTCATATTGCAGAAGATTGCTTAACGCGGGAGTAAAACAATAAAAACAGTTCCTATATCTTGCTCAGTACGAAAAGTGATGGTTCCTTTATGGTTTGAAACTATTTTTTTTATGATTGCCAGCCCTAAGCCCATCCCCGTTGACTTTGTAGTAAAGTTAGGGTTAAATATCCGCGATTGTAGTTCTACCGGAATTCCTTTTCCGTTATCGGTAATTTCAAGCCTGTAACTATCGGAAATTTCATCGTTTTGTTCCGATAGCCTTAAAACAATTTCGCCATCGGGCTTTGTGCCAATCGCCTGTATTGCATTTTTTATCAGGTTATTTAGCATGCGGATTATTTGTCCCTTATCAGCCTGAATTTGTGCTGATTTTACTTTGAATTGTGTCTTAATCACTATGTTTTCATTGGTCGAAAACAAATTTGCTATGTCGATTAACTGCTTTTTTAGATCGAATTCAGACCTTGAAGAGACCGAGATTTTTGCGAATTGGGAAAATTCATTCGCAATTTGAGTCAGGTTATCAATTTGTTCGATTAATGAACTAACCAATACTTTAGATTTATTCATCGCTTCCTCCGGGTTTTCAGTTAACAAGCGCTCAAAATGTTGAATGCTCAATCGCATAGGTGTTAACGGGTTTTTAATCTCATGTGCCACTTGCCTGGCCATTTCGCGCCATGCACTTTCGCGCTCCGATTGTGCGATCTGTTCGGCCATCTCTTGGAGTTCCTCCACCTTTTTATTATACACATTAACCATGGTTGCAACTTCATCATCACCCCGATAATCGATTGGTTTGTTAACGTTTATAAGGTCGAGTTCAGAAAAACTGGTTTGTAATAACTTGAGCGGTGCAGTTATCCAATTAGAAACATATATGGCAACAATTACCGAGATACCTGTAAGCAAAACGAAAACATTAATAAGGATGAGCAAAAATCTGTTGATCTCGTTTTTAAGATTGTCCTGACGGGCAAAATAGGGAACGTTTAATATCCCAAGTCTTTGACCGGCATTATTGTATAAGGGTTTATAACCCGATAAATACTGAAATGACCCAATTGCTTCCTGTTGAATAAACTTGCTTTTTTTGTCGAGTTCAATGGCCGAAAAAGCAGTAGGGTTTACCCGATGGCTCAATAGGTTTTTTTCCCAGATAAGCGATGATGAAGACCCGGCGAGTAATCCGTAATTATCGAACAACGAAATATCGGAGTAAAAAACATCGGAGAATTTATCAAGATATGTTTTCAGTTCGCTTTCACCCATGTCGCCCAAATCATTCAAATGCCCTGTTTTATGTTGAAGTTCAATATTTATTGAATTTAACCTTTCGCTTATCTGTTCATTGTTTCTTTGATAAAACTGCTCTGTTATTTGTGAATAAATCACAATGGCATAAATGGTAAGTATTCCAAAAATAAACCCAATCAGAATTACTTGCACCTTCGACCTGAGCGATAGTTTTAAAGGGTTTGGTGTTGTTAAAATACGCTCAAAAATGAGCCATGTTGTATATAAAAACCCAAGAAATAGAAATAAATAAGAAAATATAGTTAGGTGTTGAAGCAGCCCGGGTATAGGTTTGGCAATCATCCAGCGATACCCGTATTTTTCGGGCATTACCAAAATATTAAGGTTGTTACTATTAATAAACCCCTGGGATTCCTCGGTCCAATCGAGTTGATTTAGATCAATGGGGAATTCATCTTCAGCATTAGAAAAAAACCGGGAATTATTGCGATATCGCGCATATAAATACTCATCGGAGTTTATAAATGTTTGTTTGGTATTGTCGAGTAATTTCGGAAATCCTTTGCTTTTTGGTGCAGGTATTTCCGAAAAAACGCCATTCAAATAACCGAGGGAATCACCTTGATATATAATGGGGATTGAAAAAAGATAACCCAGGCCGATTTTTTTACTGTAATAAAAAAGCAAATGATCAGAAGCGGTTTTTGATAAAGAGTCAATCGATAATTCCGGAATAATTGGGCTACCTGGCAAAGGGTTTTTGTGCAAATCGGACAGCGATATCCGTTTTTTAAACCTGTACCAATCTTCTCCAAAATAATTTTTAAGTG
>Ga0164313_10001018_pt1 | contig 24101 bp, 18 predicted proteins | sample GuaBasSedimGuay4_FD_113735 | JGI IMG/M metagenome (GOLD analysis project Ga0164313, IMG submission 113735) | Subseafloor sediment microbial communities from Guaymas Basin, Gulf of California, Mexico - Guay4, Core 4569-4, 0-3 cm | ecosystem: Environmental > Aquatic > Marine > Hydrothermal vents... | reverse complement strand
GACATTTAGATTTTAATATTGGTTTTCAAAAATGGGCTTTTCTAAGCAGTATAACATACAGCAATTATGGTGATTTAATTATGGGGAATTCCGGACATCTATCCTATCAGAGACAAGAGTATGTTGAAAGGATAGAAAACAAAGATTCCGTATTAAATAACCCAAATCCCAATCGCCAGTTGTTTAGTGCTTATTCCCAGTTAAATCTTCTGCAAAAAATCCTGTATGCCCCAACAGAAAAATTAAAATTAACCTATGCTTTCCATTATTCAGAATCATCAGATGTTCCCCGCTACGACAGGTTGATACAATACAATAACAAGCTACCTAAATATGCTGAATGGTACTATGGGCCAACCAGATGGATGATGCATTCATTTACATCTGAGTCTTCGAAAAAAATGTTTTTCTCAGATAAAACCCGCTTTATCCTTGCATATCAGAACTATGAGGAAAGCAGGCATGACCGAAAATTAAATCAATCATCTTTACGTCATCGTACTGAAGGGGTTGATATCTATTCAATTAATATTGACCTTTATAAAAGTTTTTTAAAGAAACACACCTTTTATTATGGCATCGAATCTGTATATAACAATGTTTCATCCCGTGCATTTACTGAAGACATAACTACCGGGGCAAGTTTCCCATCCGCCCCTCGTTATCCCGATGGAAGGAATGACTATATGAATGCTGCTGCCTACGCCTCTTTGAAACTGAATATAGGAAAGAAGGTAACCCTTGATGCCGGAGCACGTTATACATACACTTTTTTATATTCCACAATCATTGATAATTCATTTTATAATTTCCCATTCACCGAAATTAAAAACGCCAATGATGCTTTCAATGGTTCTCTTGGAGTTGTTTTTCGGCCATGGAATGGATCTCAGATAAATGTAAACTTATCTTCCGGCTTCAGGGCGCCAAACCTTGATGATGTTGCCAAAGTATTCGACTCGGAACCAGGTAATATCATAGTCCCCAATGAGGATCTGACACCCGAATATTCAAATAATCTGGACCTGGGGTTTTTACAGGACTTCAATCATAAATTTAATTTTGAAATCACAGGGTTCTATACACTGGTTGAAGATATCATGGTCAGGAGGCCGGGAACTTTTAACAATCGGGAGTATCTAATGTATGATGGAGAATTAAACCATGTTTATTCACTTGTTAATGCCGGTGAAGCAAGGCTTTATGGTGGAAGTGTTTTTCTTAATGCAAAACTTTCATCTTTATTTTCTATCACGACTGACTTCACTTATATGAAGGGTGAAGATATTGATGGTTTCCCTTTAAGACATATTCCCCCATTTTATGGCGGCTTGCATTTCATAGCTGAAAAAAAAGGATGGAAAGGCGATTTCTACATGCTTTACAATGGAGAAATTTCTAATGAAAATCTTGCTCCGGAAGAGCAGTCAAAAAAATACATGTACGAAACGGATGATAACGGAAATCCTTTTTCACCGGACTGGTACACTTTAAATCTTAAAGTTTCTGCAAGAATTGCCAAAATTTTCACCTTTCAGGCAGGTATTGAGAACATACTTGACATTAGGTACCGACCCTATTCTTCAGGGATTGTTTCACCAGGCAGGAATTTCTATATTTCATTTAGAATTGGCATATCCTGATCATTTTCTTAAATTAGCCGGGCTAATTAGTGCTTGTCCATAATGTCCGATTTCTTCGTTATGCTCGTTTTTAAAACAGTCATTTACAAAAGCAAACTCCTTGATTTTAAAGACTTCGCAGGCCTCGAACTCGAACATTCTGAATGAAGCACTGACTTTATGGACAGACTAATTAAAATCCGCTATTATGCCATTAAAAATAAAATTTCAAAATTTGTTAATTACAGTATTTACATTTTTTATTTTGCTGGTTTCTTTTCCTGTAACCGCACAAACTTCTGATCCAGGAAGTTTAACTTCAGGACCGGAAAAAGGAAGTCTGGTAATTGTAGGTGGTGCAATGAAAGATACAAATATTGCACTGAAATTTATGGAACTTGCCGGAGGTAAAGATGCTCCTGTTATTGTTGTTCCTACGGCTTCTGGTGCTGAAACCTTTGATGCTGAAAAAGTAATCCGGTTTTTAACCCGTTTGGGAGCAACCCGTGTTTCTATGGTGCATACTTACAACCCGGAAGAGGCAAATACTCCTGAATTCACTGCACCCATCCGTGAAGCTAAAGGCGTATGGTTCACAGGAGGCCGGCAATGGAGAATTGTGGATGCCTATGCCAGTACCCAGGCTGAAAAAGAATTCAGGAATGTCCTTTCAAGAGGAGGTGTTATAGGAGGGAGTTCAGCAGGTGCCACAATACAGGGGTCATTTCTGGCACGGGGGGATACTAAAACAAATCGTATCATGATGGGTGATCACCAAAAAGGATTCGGATATCTGACTAACTCAACTATTGATCAGCATTTGCTGGTTAGAAACCGCCAGTTTGATTTGATTGAAGTGATCAAAGCTCATCCCGGATTACTGGGCATCGGTCTGGATGAAAATACGGCCATTATTGTCAGAAATAATATTTTTGAAGTGATGGGGGCAAGCTTTGTGGCCATTTACGATGCCGGTTTATGGGGAAAAGATAATAACAATCAAAGAGATCTCTACATGCCTGTAAACAATACCTTCTTTCTTCTTCGCTCCGGGGATAAATACGATTTGAATACACGCAGAGTAGTTTATTGGGGTGGAAATAGCCGGAGTATCTATAAAGAAAATGACAAAAAGTGAAAGTGATATGAATAGTAAAAATTCCAATAAAAAAGCAGTTATCTGGGATTGGAATGGTACACTTCTCGATGATCTGGATATTTGTATTAATGGCATAAACACCTATCTGAAGGAAAGAAATCTAAACCTGATGACCCGTGATACTTACCGTGAGGTTTTTGACTTCCCTATAAAGGATTATTACACTAAAATTGGTTTTGATTTCGAAAAAGAAGATTTTGGAAAGCTTTCTGTAAAATTTCTGGAGACCTATTTTAATAATTTTAACCAAACCCGCTTATTTGATTATGTTCCTGAAGCATTAAGACAATTACAAAAGAAAGGGTTCAATAATTATATCCTGTCAGCTATGGAGCAGCAAGCCCTGGAAAATTCAGTGAGAAAATTTAGTATTGAGAAGCATTTTGTAGCCATACAGGGTGCCAATGACATTTTGGCAAAAGGGAAACTGGTTTACGGGAAGGAACTATTTAAGAATGAAAAACTGATTCCGGAGCATACCTGTTTTATTGGCGACAGTCTGCATGACAAAGAAGTAGCAGATCAGTTGAATATTTCCTGTATCCTTATTTCAGCAGGACATCAAAGCCATGAAAGACTGATGGTAAATAATAACCTGGTCGTTAAAAATTTAAGGGAAGCTGTCCGGGAAATATCAAAAATCCTGTAAACCCTACTTTCGGATAGGATAAGATCTATAATAATAATTTTTGGCACAGAATTTGTACAATACTTAGTACAGACAATCTTCACTATATACTTGAGACACTCAGGGCAGCCAGGAAAGAACTTCCTGGCTTTATTTTTTGTTCAAATTCATCCCAAAATTCATGTTCAAAAAGGCTTAAACCCTATAATTTCACGTACTTCCTTAACCGTTTGAGCGGCGCTGGCCCTGGCTTTTTCCGCCCCTCTATTCACTACTTTTCGTAAATATGCATTATCAGAAGAAATGGAAAGGATTTTTTCACGTAATGGACTGGTAAAACTGATAATATCCTCTGCAAGCTGCTTTTTCATATCACCATACCTTATTTCACACTGATTGTATTTTTCCAAAAAGAAAGCATGTGTAGATGGTTCTGAAATAACTTCCATTATTTTAAATAAGTTCCTTATGGGTTCAGGTAAGTTTTGATTCTTCTCAGTTGGGCCGTTATCAGTTACAGCCCGCATTACTTTTTTTCTAATTATCTCTGGAGAGTCGGATAAATAAATACCGTTCCCTTCAGACTTACCCATTTTCCCCGAACCATCAAGGCCAGGGATCTTCACCAATTCCTCACCAAAATTATAAGCTGAAGGCTCCGGGAAATAATCCACATTGTACATATGATTAAACCTTTTGGCAAATTTACGCGTCATTTCCAGGTTTTGCTCCTGATCCTTTCCTACCGGAACTTTATTTGCCTTATGTATAATGATATCAGTTGCCATTAAAACAGGGTAAGTCAATAAGCCTGCATTCACATTATCGGGCTGTAACCTAATTTTATCTTTAAAGGAAGTGGTCCTTTCAAGTTCTCCAACATAGGCATTCATATTCAGCAACAGGTACAATTCAGTAACTTCAGGAACATCACTTTGAAGAAACAAAGTGGAAATTTCAGGGTCAAGCCCACATGCCAGATATTCGGCTAGTACCTGTTTTACATTACCATGAAGATCAGCCGGAGTGGGATGAGTGGTAAGTGAATGATAATCTGCTATAAAAAAATAACAATTATTGTGGTGTTGCATTTTCACAAAATTCTTCAAGGCCCCAAAATAATTACCAAGATGAAGCTTCCCTGTAGATCTGATACCACTAACAACAATTTCCATATTAAAATATTTCTGCTTAAATTTCCTAATTCTCTGCAAAAGTACAAATAGTTACCAAGTTTTAAGCCTCTCTTTAATATGGATTTCAACAATTATACAATTAATCATTCTATATGACACTAAAATTGTATTTTTGTGTCTAAAATAAAATTAAAACAATGGAATCTACCAGACAGAAAAAGTTAGGCCGGATGATCCAAAAGGAGATGGCTTCCATTTTCCAAAAAGAATCCAGGAAATTATTTGAAGGAAAAATGATTTCAGTTACGGTTGCTCATGTATCTCCTGATCTCGGACTTGCTAAAATATATATTAGTATTTTCCCTGAAACTGATAAACATGAATTTCTTGAATCCATTAGGAATAAAAGTAGAATTTTAAGAAATGAACTGGCAAAAAGAATTCGTTTTCAGGTAAAATCAATCCCTGAGCTGGCATTTTTTATTGATGATTCCCTCGATTATATTGAACATATCGAGGATATTTTAAAAGATAAATAATAAAAATTATTTAAGTGAAATACGATCCTGTAAAAAGAAGCCTTGGAAAAGTTTTCAACAAAACCCCTTATACCCGCATCCTATTCTATAAACTTCTTGACCTTCTTCTTTTAAGAACCTGGCATATTAAAAAGGAACTGAGAAAACTAAAAAATACAATTGGTCCCAATGCAAACATTCTTGATGCAGGAGCAGGCTTCGGGCAATATTCCTATTATTTGTCAAGCCTATCTAAAGGGTGGATGATTCTTGGTGTAGATATTAAGAAAGAACAGGTTGATGATTGCAACCTTTTTTTCACAAAAATCAATAAAGCCGACAAGGTAAAATTTAAATATGCAGATTTAACAGAATTTGACAGATCCAATGAATTTAACCTCATCCTTTCGGTGGATGTAATGGAACATATTGAAGATGATGTGAAAGTTTTTAAAAATATGCATAAGTCACTGATACCGGGAGGTGCCCTGTTGATTTCAACTCCATCTGACCAGGGCGGTTCAGATGTTCATCATGAACATGAGGGTTCGTTTATCGATGAGCATGTAAGAGACGGGTACGCCATATTAGATATTGAAAACAAACTAAAATCAGCAGGATTTTCAGAAATTACTTCTTACTATTCATATGGTAAGCCAGGAATGCTCTCATGGAAACTTTCAATGAAATATCCTATTGTACTATTAAATTTCAGCAAGTTGTTCTTTATTTTATTACCCTTTTATTACCTCATCTTTTATCCGTTTTGCCTGATTCTGAATTTTATTGATGTTCATAAGTTTCATCCATCAGGTACAGGTCTTATTGTAAGGGCAGAAAAATAATTCTATCTTTGCCCAGCTTTTTTAAAAATACCTGAAAGGTCTTTGTAGTTTAATTGACAGAATAACTTGCCATACCGGCAGGAAGGTGCGGGTTAAAGTCCTGCCGGAGGCCTTTCTTTATTTCTGATTTATCCAAAAATATTTATCTTGCGAATGCTATTTGCAATTATAAATTCGCAGATGTAACTTAGCCCCTTATTTAATTATCAGAAATTGAACTTCCCGTTTTTCATAGCTAAAAGATATTTACTTGCGAAGAAATCGCAAAATACCATTAACCTGATCTCTGCAATCTCCGTTTTTGGTGTAGCTGTAGGGACTATAGCACTTATTGTAGTTCTCTCTGTTTTTAATGGTTTTGATGCCCTGGTACACTCCCTGTTTAACTCTTTCAATCCCGATCTTAAGATTACCATTCAGGAAGGGAAAAAATTCTCCAGCGAATTGTCTTCCGTCCAAAAATTAAAAAAATTGCCCGGGGTACTTTACTTTACAGAAGTTGTTGAAGAAAATGCCTTACTTAAATATGGTAAAAAGCAATACATTGCTACCATAAAAGGGGTAAGCAAAGATTTTGTAAAAATGAGTGGCATAGACACCATGATCATAGATGGTAAATTCACACTCAGGCAGGGCAAAAATGAATATGCTATTGTTGGCCAAGGCATTGCGTCGAAGCTTTCCATTGGGCTTAACTTTGTTAACCCAATTATTGTTTATGTTCCCAAACGAACGGGCAAAGTTTCATTAAACCCTGAAAAAGCCTTTAACCGCAGGTATATTTTCCCATCGGGAGTATTTGCAATACAACAGGATTTTGATACAAAATATATAATCGTCCCTATTGATTTTGCACGTAAACTTTTGGATTATACAACAGAGGTGAGTTCTTTGGAACTAAAAATTGACCCTGCTTATGATGTTGATGATATCCAAAAACAGATAAAAAATATCATGGGCGAAGATTTTGAAGTTAAAAACCGGTTTGAACAGGAAGAACTTCTTTATAAAATCATGAAAACTGAAAAATGGGCAATCTTTTTCATCCTTACATTTATATTAATTGTAGCCTCCTTCAACGTGATTGGTTCGCTAACAATGCTAATTATTGAAAAGAAAAAGGATATTTCTATTTTAAGAAGCATGGGCACTGAAATGCAACAAATTCGCAAAATATTTTTATATGAAGGCTGGCTAATTTCCCTGACTGGTGCCATTGCCGGCCTTATTCTGGGTGTCTTTATAATTTGGCTCCAACAAAAATTCGGATTTATCAAGCTTCAGGGCAGTGGCTCCTTTGTAATTGATACCTACCCTGTAAAAATAGTGCCTTTTGATTTCCTCCTGGTTCTATCAACGGTTATTGGAATCGGTTATATTGCTGCCTGGTATCCGGTTAGATATATCAGCCGAAAATTCCTTAAACAGGAAAGGTAGGAGATCAGGTCTCAAGAAACAAGGAACAGACCCTTCTAAGTAACAAATTACCTGAGTTTCTGTAAACATAAGATCTGCCCCTTTGATTGTATGGAAGCCTGAACAGTTGAAATGATGAGCAAAATCATCTTTTAATAGTTTTTTTAATCATTGGTTTGGTATATTTTTAATGCTTTGAAAAACTTTCTGTTGTAATAATAGTAAGAAGTATTAAAATAGTGTAGATCACTATTTTATATCATGTTAGTTAAGTTTGTACAAATCCTGCGGATGAGATTATTAATAATCAGCATATTTTTTTCTCTGTTATTATCTTCCGGCTTTATGGGCCATGCTCAGATGACCTTGAGTTTTACGACTACAAGTGTAAGCTGCAATGGAGAAAGTGATGGAAGTATTACTGTAACTGTTTCAGGAGGGGAATCTCCCTATATTTACACCTGGTCAACAACCGATACGATTACTACAAACGAAAAATCTTCCACTCTTATCAATAAGAAAGCCGGGATGTACTGGGTAGTAGTTGAAGATGCAACTACGGCAACCGTTTTCGATTTAGATTTTATTACTGAACCTCCTGCCATTATTATCAATTCGGAAAATTTTACTGACATCACCTGTCATAATGCAAACGATGGAACAATCACCATAAATGCATCCGGGGGGACCACTCCCTATGAATATTCCATTAATGGTGGAAGCAGTTTTGTTTCAAATGGTGGAAATTTTAATAATCTTTCAGCCGGAAACTACCCGGTAGTAGTCCGTGATAGCGAAGGATGTTCTGTATCAGGCTCCATCCTTTCAATCACAAATCCACCAGGTTTGATCATTACTGCTGAAGATAAAACAGATATATCCTGTAACGGGCTTACTGACGGAATAATAAATATTGTGGCCTCCGGTGGGGCCCCTCCATACATGTATTCAATTGACGGTGGTACTACCTTCATATCTAACGGGGGTAATTTCACAGGACTATCAGCAGGTAATTATTCTGTGGCCATACAGGATGCTAATTGCCTTACACACGGATCCACCCTCACTATTATTGAACCATCACCGGTTCAAATCACCTCAGAAATATCTACTAATTTAAGTTGTAACGGAGCAAATGATGGAACAATAAGTATTACGGTTACCGGAGGTATTACTCCCTACCTGTACTCCATTGATGGTGGTACTACATTTTTAAGTAATGGAGGTAATTTTAGTGATTTGTCCCCTGGCAATTATGATGTTGCTGTTCAGGACAATAACGGATGTACACAAAACGGGAACACCCTGAATATTACTGAACCCCAAAGTATTGTAATTGATTCCGAAACAAGCACTGATGTTACCTGTAATGGTGGTAATGACGGTGCCATTTCCATTATTGCTTCCGGAGGGAATGCCCCTTACGAATATTCCATCGATGGTGGTATCAGTTTTTTTAATAATACAGGATCCTTTACAAATTTAACTGCCGGGGATTACCCTGTTGCCGTAAAAGACAGTAAGGCTTGTATTCAGACAGGTAGTACAATAACAGTTGGGGAGCCAACAGCCTTAAGCTTTGATTCCCAGCTAAGCACAGATGTTAGTTGTTTTGGCTCTGCTGATGGTAGCATTACCCTGGTTCTTTCAGGAGGTACAGCCCCCTACCAGTATTCCATTGATGGCGGAACAACATACCTTAGCAATGGAGGTATTTTTACAGACATAGCATCCGGGACATATAATATCTCTGGAAAAGACAGCCACAATTGTACCATTAGTGGTTCACAAATTAGCATACTGGAACCTTCTAACATCTCCATCATTTCTGAAATTGTGACAGACGTTACCTGTAATGGGGCCAGTAATGGAACCATCACCATTACAGCTTCCGGAGGAAATCCACCTTACACCTTTTCTATTGATGGTGGTATCAGTTATGTGGATAACAGTGGGTCATTTACCGGAATTGCACCTGGGAATTATGATGTAATCGTAAAAGATATCAAAGGATGTACTATGTCCGGCAGCACCCTGGTAATCAATGAACCTACGGCCCTTATAATTTCAAGTGCCATTGCCACCAATGCCAGCTGTAATGGGGACACTGATGGGGGAATTACCATTGTTGCAAACGGAGGTGTATCTCCCTACACCTATTCTATTGATGGAGGTACAAGCTATCAAAGCAATAATGGAATTTACACCGGATTGGCAGCAGGGACTTACCAGGTTACTGTAAGGGATAACAACCTTTGTATAACTAACGGAACTGTTCTTACTATATCAGAGCCACCTGTCCTACTTATCGATTCAGTTTCAGTTAGCCAACCATCCTGCAATGGAGTTATTGATGGATCTTTAACCATTTATGCCTCTGGAGGAAATGGGCCCTACCTGTATTCTATTGATGGCGGGATAAACTATTTAAATAACGGAGGTATTTTTAATGGTCTGGGTGCAGGCAGTTATACTCCTGCAGTTCAGGATGCCAATGCATGTATTATAGTAGGGAACAGTATAAACATAACAAACCCCGAAACTGTTAAGATTGACTCTGTTAATGCCATCAATATTTCTTGTTTTGGTATGGCAGACGGTAAAATTACCATCTTTGCCTCAGGTGGTACACCTCCCTATTTATACTCTGTAAATGGAGGAACTACTTATTTCCCAAATGGAGGGATTTTCAAAAATCTTTCTTCCGGAATTTATAATGTAGCAGTTATGGATGATAAAGCTTGTCAACATGACGGCGGAACCTATACCATCCTTGAACCGGCAGCTCTTACCATTACATCAGAAACCAGACAGAACATACTTTGCTATGGAGCAAATAACGGACAAATAAGTATTACTGCCTCAGGTGGCACAATTCCATATAGCTATTCCATTGATGGGGGCTTAAGCTATGAAGTTAATGGAGGAACATTTGCCGATCTTTCACCCGGGACCTACCAGGTTGCTGTAAGGGATAATAGTGGTTGCACCCAAACAGGTAGTAGTTTAATTATTACAGAACCTTCAGCCCTTACATTGATAATTGATACAACTAAAGCCACATGCAATATGACTACGGCTGATGGTTCGATCACTCTAACTGCAGGTGGCGGTACTCCCGGATATACCTATTCTATAAATGGTGGTGCAAACTGGCAAAACAACCCGGAATTTCTCAACCTGACTGCTGGAACCTATGAAGTGGTACTTAGGGATAATAATCTTTGTACCCTGAACCAAAGCCTTTATTTAGAAAGCAAATATTCAGTTACAGCCGATGCTGGAAATGATACAGAAATTTGTCCGGGCACCCAGGTACAGCTACATGGTTCAGGTGGCGGAACCTACCAGTGGCTGCCAACCAGCGGACTCAGTGATTCTGGTATTTCGAATCCTTTTGCTTCACCTGAAATAACAACATTGTACTACCTTACTGTAACTAAAGGAGTGTGTGCATCAACTGATTCGGTTACTGTTAAGGTTTATGACGGTGCAACTATTAACGCAGGAAATGATACCGTTATTTTCAAGGGATCAACAATTACATTAACAGCCACTGGTGGAACATTTGCATCCTATTTCTGGGCTCCTCCTGAAGGTTTATCCTCAACTACCGGACCCTCTGTTTATGCAACCCCGGAAAGAAGCCTCTTTTATAAAGTTACCGGAACAACTACTGAGGGTTGTGTAAGTACAGATTCTTTATTTATAAAGGTAATTAGTAAATTTGAAATTCCATCTGGTTTTACACCTAACGGAGATGGTTTTAACGATACATGGGAAATTGATGATGCTTACTTATTCCCAAGTATGACTGTTCAGGTTGTGAACAGATGGGGTCAAAAAGTTTTTTATTCTGTAGGGTATGGGAATGGTATTGAATGGGATGGAACCTATAATGGCAAGGAGCTTGCTATTGGTACTTATTATTTTGTTATTGATTTACATGATGGCAATAATACCCCACCTATTACTGGTCCGGTAACAATTGTGAGATAAGATGAGAAAACGGATATACATATGGATTCTTCTGATTAGCTTTCCAGTTAGTGCCTGGTCGCAACAGATGCCCTTTTTCACACAATATATGTTCAACGATTATGTGATAAATCCAGCTATTGCAGGAACAAAGGATCATTATCAGGCAAGGGCTATGAGCCGGTTTCAATGGGTAGGTGTAATTGATGCGCCTCAAACAATAAGTCTGAGTTTTAATGGACCTCATGCAAAAAAGCCTATGGGATTTGGTGGATACCTTATTAATGATGTAACGGGACCAACCAGCCGGACTGGTTTTTACGGAACTTATGCATACAATTTTGGACTTACTGAAGATATCCGGCTTTCTCTGGGTTTATCGTTTGGGATACTACAAAATACTATTGACGGAACAAAGATATCCCTTCATGATCTAAATGATCCGGCCCTGAAGGAAGCAATTTCCACATCGCTGGTACCAGATGCATCTTTAGGTGCTTATGTATATCATGAAAAATGGTTTGCCGGTTTCTCTGCTTTCCAGCTTCTTAGTAATAACTTAAAAGTCTATGATGAAAAAAATGGCCTTAACAGGTTAAAAATTCATTACTACCTGGTTGGTGGATACCGTTGGGCCTTTGCACCAGATTTTACACTGGAACCCTCATTAATTATAAAAGGAATGGTGAATATTCCGGCACAGATTGATTTGAATGCAAGAATTAAATTCAAGGAAACAGCCTGGCTGGGGTTTTCATACCGGTAACAAGATGCTATAGCCATTTTAGTTGGCTATATACATAAAGAAAAATATTACTTTGGATATTCCTATGATATCACCATATCCGATTTCAAAGCTTACAATTCCGGGTCTCATGAGATCATGATCGGACTTCGATTTAATAAAATTAAGAAATAGGTTCCAATCTATGGGTTCATTGCCCTAATTCTTTTCTGCTTACCTCTATATTTATGGAAAATTTGTAATTTAGGACCATGAAACTTTTTAGCTGGATTTTTATTTTATTATTAGCGCTGACTTTTTCATGTAGCGATAAAGAAAAAAGGATCCGTAAAAAAGACATTATTCCAAAAGAAGACCTGATTGTTATACTTGCAGATATCCATATAGCTGACGGAATAATGAATATGCCAAAGTATTTGGATAAATACCCAGGAAAAGACACCTTGAGTAATTATAATGATATTTTTGCAAACCATGGATATTCAAGAGAAATATTTGATAAAACACTAAAATATTATTCTAATCATCCTGATGATTTTGAATTGCTTTACGAAAATGTCCTCGATAATTTAAGTAGGTTTGAAAGTGAAATTAATAGTCAACGGTACGTAATTGAAGATAATGAAAACTCTTCTAACCTCTGGAAAGATGCGAAGGAATGGAAGCTCCCTCAAAATGGGAAAAGAAATAAAATTGCTTTTAGTATTCCTATCGATAAACAAGGATTTTATATAATCAGAATCCGTATTAAGATGCAGATAGATGATGGCTCAATTAACCCCAGGTTAAGTGCCTACTTCTGGTATGATAATGGCACCGGAAATGGGAAAAGATATCATTTTCCGGAAACCAAAATTAAAAAAAACGATACATGGCGTTATTATACAATTTCCCTAAAAACCACTGACCCTAAAATTACCCATCTTAAGGGTTTTATCCTGAATGATGACAATACCGGAACAGATTGGGGGAAAAAAGCAGAGGTAGAAAATATCTCTATTCAACGTCAACTTCTCAATGAAAAATAATTTTATGTTATCTTTCCTGGCATAATGAGGAAAATCTCAGCAAATTATATCTTTACCGGATCTGAATCCCCGCTTAAAAACGGGATCATTACCCTGGATGAATCAGGAAAAATACTTTATATTGAAGATACCGGTGGAAATCTAAGAGAAACAGCAAAATTAGAATTTTATAACGGAATAATTGTACCTGGATTTGTTAATGCACATTGCCACCTGGAGCTCTCCCACTTAAAAGGCCTTATTCCCAAACAATCCGGATTGGCTAAGTTCGTTTTAGAATTAAGCAAACACCGCTTTGATTCGTCAGAAAAAATTCAACCAGCAGCTCAACAGGCAGAGGAAGAGATGCTCAAAAATGGGATTGTTGCAGTGGGTGATATATCAAACACTCCGGATAGTTTTAAAATTAAAGCAAAACAAAAAATTCACTACCATACCTTTCTTGAGATTTTCGGCCTTGATCCTGATAATGCAGATAATATAATTGCTAAAGCCATCAAATTAGCTACAAGCTTTAAAAAGGAAACCAGGCTTCCTTATAGTATTGTTCCACATGCCCCATATTCGGTTTCTCCTAAACTTTATTCGAAAATAAGTAAATTGGTAAATAATAAACCCTTAAGTATTCACAACCAGGAAAGTGCCGGAGAACAATTGCTCTTTAAGGGTAAAAAAGGCCCTTTGTACGAAGCATTGTCTTCATTGGTTCCTGATTACGAAAAATGGTGCCCCTCAGTAACCAGCTCCCTAAAATACACCCTTGACCAATTAGAATCTGCTGAAAAGACCCTTCTTGTCCATAATACTTACACCTCCGAAGCCGACCTGTCTTACAGTGAGCAAACAAGGCAGGAGAAATTCTGGGTTTTATGTCCCAATGCAAACCTGTATATAGAAAATAAACTTCCGGATATCAGCTTGTTTAGAGAAAAAAAATTGAAAATAGCGCTGGGAACAGACAGCCTTGCATCCAATAACCAGTTAAATATACTGGAAGAGATGAAAACCATTTCCCATATTTATCCGGAAATTCCATTGAAAGAACTAGTTTCATGGGCCACTATGAATGGATCCCGGGCATTGAATATTTCGGATAGATTTGGCCAACTTGAACCAGGTAAAACCCCTGGAATTAATCTTCTTTATGACCTTAACTTACATGAACTAAAACTTACCCTGGAAAGCAAAGTTAAAAGGTTGGCCTGACAGATTAACGTTTTACTATTGCACCCCCTTGTTCTTCAGATAGTTTACTGCTTCTTTATCGTATTTTAGTATATGATTTTTGAACCAGTTATGAAGATAAACATACATATCCTCACAAATCTCCTGTTTCCCTTCTTTATAATCGTCCTGTAATTTTGATATTTGCTCTATAAATCGATTGTGGGCTTCTTTATGATGTGCAAGATTTGGATATTCCTGAAAATAAATTTCCTCTTTAATAAGATAATTTTCAGTATAATGAATCAATGAATAAAATATTTTAGTGATTTTATCAGTACAGTTGTCACCTGAAATAGTTCCTAATTCATTAAGAATTTCCAAAAATTTCATGTGATGCTCATCCACAAAGTTATTATCCACATTGTATTCTTCTTTCCATTCAATTGGTTTCATTTGTGCTCCCTCTTCCAAAATTTATAATTTATTTCTACACAAATGTAATTTATTGCCATTTTTATACAATGACAAATATCATAGACATAGCTATAACTCAAACCCAAACTTTTAAATGGTCATAGGAAGCTGCATGTATCAATAATAATTATTCGTAACAAAAATGTTTTATTTATGAAGCCAAAAAATGTGATTTATCACGCTTAAAAATGTTAGTTTTGAAAGCAAAATCAAATATATGAGCACATTTTTATTCAATGATATTATTTTTGGTCCGATAAGCAGTCGCAGACTTGGCAGGTCATTGGGAATTAACCTGTTACCGGACAATCGCAAAATTTGCAATTTTAATTGTATCTATTGTGAGTGTGGCTGGACTGAAAACACTTCTTTTGAAAAGCTTACCTTCCATCCCCGTAAGGAAGTTTACAAAGCCTTAAAAACCAAATTAATAAAACTTGTATCTGCTAATAACCAACCGGATGTTATAACCTTTGCCGGAAATGGGGAACCTACTATTCATCCTGATTTCGATGCCATTATTGAGGATACTCTTGAAATTAGAAATAGTATCTCTCCTGAGACCCAAATTGCAGTCCTGTCAAATGCCACAATGATTCAGAAAAGCTCTGTTTTTAAAGCACTTTCTAAAATTGAAAGAAACATACTTAAGCTTGACTCAGCTATTGAGGATACCCTTGTGAAAATCAATCAACCAAAAGGAAAGATTAATCTTGCTAAACTTATCAGTGATATGCAATCTTTTAATGGGAATTTAATTATCCAGACTTTATTTCTTCGTGGAGATTATAAAGGAAATAAAATTGACAACACAACTGAGGAGGAAATCAATGCATGGCTGAAACTTCTAAAACTTATTCAACCCTTTGAAGTAATGATCTATACTTTCCATAGAGATACCCCTGCAAGGGGACTGATCAGGATCTCCGAAGAAGAACTTAATATCATTGGCAGGAGAGTTGAGAAAGAAGGAATTAAAATTCTTATTTCCCCCTAAGATGGAAAAAAGTTCAATCGATAATAAGGCCACAACTATTTTGTTTTGTCCTCTTGACTGGGGGTTAGGACATGCAAGCAGGGATATTTACCTGATCCAAAAGTTGATTGAAAGAAAAAGCTTCAAGATAATTATTGGTGCAGACAAAGGGCCGTATGCTCTTTTAAAAGAAGAGTTTCCTGATTTACACTTTATCAAATTCCCATCTCATCCAATTAAGTATTCAAGAATATTCCCTTTGGCAATTCAAATTATCTTCTCATTTCCAGGGATTCTTCTGGGGGTTTACAAAGAACATAAAAAATTAAAATCCATCCTCAAAAAGGAAAAAATTGATATAGTAATTTCTGATAACCGGTATGGGCTCTGGAATAAGGATGTTCAAACTGTTTTTATTACCCATCAGCTAAGGGTGAGTTTCCCAAATTCCCTGAAATGGCTAGAGCCCCTGTTTTTCCAATTTTCCAATTCATTAATTGGCAAATATAATCATTGCTGGGTCCCAGATTTTCCCGGAAAAAACAATCTTGCCGGGCTACTATCCCATCCACTTAAACTACCGGATAATTTACATTACATTGGCCCTGTTTCCAGGTTTATTACTGAACAAACACTAAAACCAGCCCGGATTATTAAGAAATTTGACATTGTAGTAATTCTCTCCGGACCTGAACCTCAAAGAACATTACTGGAGAATAGTTTAATTAACCGCTTTCAGAAACTTGAATCCAAAGTATTGATCGTCCGGGGAATCCCCGGGGTAAAAAAGGGGAATACAGTTCATGGCCATATTCAACTAGTCTCGCATTTATCATCTGAGTTGCTGCTGGCCTATATTAAAGAAGCAAAATATATTATTTGCCGTTCCGGATACAGTTCTATAATGGATTTAAGCATTCTGGGTAAAACTGCCCTAATTATTTCAACTCCGGGACAAACTGAACAAGAGTACCTTGCGAATTATATGCAGGAGAAAAAATACTTTTTAAAAGCTGAGCAACCTCTGCCTGCTTTAAAGAATTTATTGGAGGAATTAGAGAATTTTCATCCTGAAATGCCACAACTAAAACCAGAATTACTTGATGAGGCTATTGATATACTTTTGATGGGGGGGGAAAACTTAAAACAAAAAGAAGAAAATACCTCCTGTCAATAAAAAACCCAGGGAATACCCTGTATAGATTTGTCCGGGATTATGGGCATTCAGTTTCAATCTTGCAAAACCGGTGAAACCGGATATTAAGACCAAAACAACTATATATAAGCTTAAATTTAGCCCAAACCTCAAAGCCAGCACCAGGATTACACCAGTTAGGGCACCAAGGCCAAGCATATGAAGTGAAATTTTCCACTTCCATGAAATTACAACTGCCGCAAATAACGAAATTGCACCAGTAAGAATATAAATTCTCAGTATATCCGGTGCTTTATACTTAGTTAACAAAAAATAGGTGAGATAAAACAAAAAAGTACTTACAACCAATGGAATAACTCTTTCCTGGGTACTATCCATCTTAATTGACTCTATAATTTTCCTATTCAGGTAGAAAGGTGTCAGACTTAAAGGAATTACAACTGTATTTATCCCAACTATCAGATAAATCCATCTTTTCAGTTCCATGGACAGCAGGGAAATATACAGTCCGGAATGAAAAAGAATGATCAACCCATAAAAAGTAATAAATATTGGATGAAATATAATAGAAACTATTTGAGCTATACGCTTCTCCATTAAATCGAATTTTTACCTCCCACTTACCTTAATGGTCACTAAAATCTGTAAAAAATAATTATGAATCCAAAGCGTAAAAGCTTACAGTTCTTTTCGCAATCTGGCTACGGGGATATTTAACTGTTCTCTGTACTTGGCTACGGTCCTCCTTGCAATCCGGTAACCTTTTTCTTTCAGGATTATTGCCAGTTTTTCATCAGTCACAGGTTTTTTCTTATTTTCATTTTCAACACACTCTTTCAGTATCTTTTTAATTTCACGGGTAGATACCTCTTCCCCTTCCTCATTCATTAAGCCTTCCGAAAAGAAATATTTAAGTGGATAAATATTAAAGGGGGTTTGAACATATTTACTATTAGCAACCCTTGAAATTGTAGAAATATCAAGATGTGTCATTTCTGCAATATCCTTTAAAATCATAGGCCTCAACTTCACATCATCCTCATCTTCAAAAAAGGCCTGTTGATACTCCAGGATAGCCTCCATGGTTAACAAAAGAGTATTATGCCGCTGCTTTATAGCATCGATAAACCATTTTGCCGAGTCAAGTTTCTGGCGTACAAAACTTACTGCCTCCTTCTGAACCCTTGTGTGTCCCTCTTTATTCTGTTTATATGACTCCAGCATATCAGCGTACCTGCGACTTACATGGAGGTCAGGTACATTACGTGAATTAAGTGTTAACTCTAAATCCCCGGCCCTCGTTTCAACAATAAAATCAGGAACAATATGTTGAACCGTCTTGTTTAATGGATCGCTATAACTACTCCCGGGCTTAGGATTAAGTTTTAATATTTCTTCAATAGCCTCTTTTAACTCTTTTTCAGTAATATTCAAACGGGTAATTATTTTTTCATAATGCTTTTTCGTAAATTCATTAAAATAGTTTTTAAGAATTTCCCTGGCAAGTTTAACTACTGCATCATCATCATCTTTTCTTTCAATTTGGAGTAAAAGGCATTCCTGGAGATCCAAAGCACCAATCCCGGGTGGATCAAAATCCTGAATAATGTATAATACATCAAGAATCTCATCCTCAGTAGTCGAGATATTCATTGAAAAAGCAAGGTCATCCACAATATTTTCGGGTTTCCTTCTGAGGTAACCATCTTCATCAATATTTCCCAATATATGTTTTCCCAGGATTTGCTGCTTTTCGGTAAGTCTTCTTAATCCAAGCTGGGCCTCAAGGTGATCATAAAAGGTGTCCCCAACAGAAAATGGGATTTCTGTCTTTATTTCTTCCTTCGAATAATTTCCGGAATTCAACTTATAAGTAGGAATATCTTCATCATTCAGATAATCATTAAGAGAAAATTCATCCTGGTCATTTCCTATTTCATTCTCTGCTATTTCCTCGTCTTTATTTGAATTATCTTCAGTTTCCTCTGCTCCAATTTCTAAAACAGGATTCTCCTCAATCTCTTTTTTAATCCTTTGTTCAAGCTCAATCGTAGGAATTTCCAGCAACTTGATTGTCTGGATCTGTTGCGGAGATAGCTTCTGCAGTAATTTTTGCTGTAACCTCTGTCTTAACATTATTCAATTATTCTATTGTCAATTTTCAATAACCAAAATAGTAATAATTCTTCAATTATACGCAAAAAAAGTAATTATGATATACTAAATTCTGATCTCAACCTTTTTTAGATGTTTTTTATCTTTTTAAAAAAGAAAAAATATTCCAAATATTCCTCAACAAAGTAACTTTTAAAACGAATAATTTCAAGTTAATGACATTAAGTCATTCAATTAAAAATCTGCATTTTTTGGAGTCCTTGGAAACGGAATTACATCACGAATATTACTCATACCCGTAACAAACAACACCATTCGTTCAAAACCTAAACCAAATCCACTATGTGGGGCAGAGCCATATTTACGGGTTTCAAGATACCACCATAAATCTTTTTTTGGAATTTTTAATTCTTTAATCCTCTTTCCCAGCTTTTCATAATTCTCCTCCCGCTGAGAACCACCAATTATCTCCCCTATTCTCGGAAACAACACATCCATTGCACGAACTGTTTTCCCATCCTCGTTTTGCTTCATGTAAAAAGCCTTAATTTCAGAAGGATAGTCAGTAAGAATTACCGGTTTATTAAAATGTTGCTCTACCAGATAACGCTCATGCTCAGATTGAAGGTCAACACCCCATTTTACAGGGAACTCAAACTTCCTTCCAGACTTTTCCAATATTTCAATGGCTTCGGTATAAGAAATCCTTATGAAATCATCGGTAACTATTGCCTTTAGTCTGTCAATCAGTTCATTATCATACATTTTGTTCAGGAACTCAAGATCATCCAGGTTGTTTTCCAAAACGTAACTAACAAGGTATTTCAGAAAATCCTCAGCAAGGTCCATATTGTCTACAATGTCATAAAACGCCATTTCAGGTTCAATCATCCAGAATTCAGCAAGATGTCTTGGTGTATTTGAATTCTCAGCCCGAAAAGTCGGCCCAAATGTATAAACCTGCGATAAAGCGAGCGCTCCCAACTCACCTTCCAGCTGGCCGGAAACAGTAAGGTTGGTTTCCCTGCCAAAAAAATCTTCTGAATAATCTACTTTCCCATTCTCTTTTAAAGGTGGATCTTTAGGGTCCAACACAGAAACCCTGAACATCTCACCTGCCCCTTCAGCATCAGACCCTGTAATGATAGGTGTATGCAAATAATAGAACCCCATTTCATTAAAATAATTATGAATGGCAAAAGACAGGGTATGCCGTATCCTGAAAATTGCACCAAAAGTGTTGGTACGAGGTCTCAGATGGGCTATGGTCCTTAAAAACTCAAGGCTATGTCCCTTTTTTTGTAATGGATATGAGGATGAATCAGCCAAACCATATGCTTCAATCTCATTTGCCTGTATTTCAACTCTTTGTCCCTTACCTGGGGACTCAGCTAAAGTTCCCTTTACCCTTACACAGGCTCCGGTGGAAATCGATTTTATAAGATCTGCATCAAAGTTTGCGATATCAACGATTACTTGAATATTATGTATAATGGACCCATCGTTAAGGGCCATAAAAGCCAGTTTATTATTTCCCCTTTTTGTCCTTACCCAGGCCTTCACCTCCACTTCTTTTCCAACCTCTCCGGTTTTCAGCAATTCCCTGATTTTTTCTCGTCTCTGCATCTTATATTTTATTATGAATTAAAAATTCCTGCAAAAATACAACTTTTAAATGATTGACGACCCGCATATGCAGTGAAAATAAGCTATTTTATCCTCACCGATATAAGAAATCTTAAATACAAGCCGTATTACTTTTATATATCTATAGATTTTTATATTTTAGAAAATCGAAAAAAAGCTAGGTATGACAGCAAAAAACGATTTTATTCTTGTGCCCTGGGACTTCACGAAAGTAGCTGAAAATGCGTTACTTCATGGAATAAAAATTGCTAAAATGGTGGATATTAAAGTTATCCTGTTACACATTATAAATAATAAATGTAGTGAAAAAGAAGAAGAAAATTTCCGCTTAAAACTGGATAATATAGTTGAAAAATATAATAATTCATTTGGGATCATTTTTCAGGGAATAATACAAACAGGGAATATTTTTTCTGCCATTTCCAAGTATGCCAATGAAAATAAAGCGGCCATGGTAATCATGGGAACCCATGGTTTAAAAGGTCTCCAGAAAATTACAGGCAGCTGGGCACTAAAAGTAATAACCGGATCAAAAGTACCTTTTATTGTTGTTCAGGAAAAACCGGCCAAGTTTGAAAAATATAGGAATATTGTTTTCCCCCTTGATTTTAAAACAGAAAATAAAGATAAATTACGCTGGGCTATTTTTATGGGAAAATATTTTGATTCAAAAGTTCATATTCTAAAGAAAAAAGAGGAAGATAGGTCAATGAAGAAAAAAATTGACACCAATCTAACACTCGCTATGCGCTATTTAATACAGAACACACTTGAATATGAAATCCATGAATTGCCCCTGGTGCCTAATTTTGCTAAAGAATCGATGGCTTTTGCACAGGATATAAATGCTGATCTTATTTTAATAACCACCTCTAAAAAAATTCTGGGGTCCCATGAGCAATACATTGTTGCAAATAGCTCCAAAATACCTGTAATGTGTATTAATCCCTGACTTGGACAAGTCAGAAAATAGATTGAAAAAAATTGAATTTGGGATAATTGAGATCTAACAATTAGCAAATTATTTATATGTTTATGTGTTTATATTTGTACTTTTAGCTAAACAAATAAACAGTTAAACGAATAAACATGTACGGATATTCAAAAAATATTTTTTGCCAATAAATGCACAGCCTGCCCAGTTTTTTCGGGAAATATTAGAAATAGAAACCAGAGATATTTCTGAATCTTTAAATCCCAATCATACATTTCTACAACGGTATTATCAGGTTTTAATTTTTTGTGTAATTACACGGTTAAAAATAATGAACAAGGCTAAAACAACAAACCACTGTAACACACAAGTCATTACACTAAAAGGATTCATAGGATTGTACCAGGCCTCCGGGGCAAATACAGTAGCTGACTGAAACAACCACCAGAACAATAGGATAAAAGCAGCCACAGGGATTATATATTTCATTTCATAAATCCACCATTTACCTAATTTCCAATCATTTCTAATTGTGGCCAGTTCTTCTGTCATCTGTTTCACTCCCAGTTTCATAATTGCAATAGCAATAAAAGCACCTGAAATCATTAAGGCAATTCCCCAAACATAATCCTGATTGCTTAACAAATTCAGATTTTTTGCTGAGGGAATACCAAATAAATAAACAACAGCCACAACCAGGCTAATCGCTTTAGAACGACTTAAGCCCATATCAAGAAGTACCCTTGTTGGCAGTTCAAACATAGCAATGATAGAAGAAAAGCCTGCGAATGTAAGACCCATAAAAAATAAAACAGCCAAAGCTGAGCCCATTGGCATTTTTGCAAAAAGTTGGGGCATCCAAATAAAAGTAAGTCCGGTTGAAGCCGGCCCGCTTGTTTTCATGATCTCTAAAGTTTCCGAATTGCTCATTCCCATTTCTGTGTTAAGCACAGAGAACACCGTACCAAAGATCATAATAGCAGCAATAATAGAAACAGCATTATTCCCAATGCCGGTAATAAATGCATTTTTTACAACTCCAAACTTTGATTGCATATATACCGCATAAGTAAGAAATAAACCCCAACCAGCCCCTGTGTCCCATGCATTCTGTGTCAATGCTGCCAGCCAGACTTTGGGCCTTGACAATTGCTCCCAGTCAGGTGTAAATAAATATTTTATTCCTTCAAATGCACCAGGTAAAGTTACAGCCCTAATAACCGACAGTAATACAATAAATAAAAGCGTTGGAATAAGGATCTTATTAACCTTTTCAATTGTCCGGATTCCCTTCCAGACAACCAGTGCCCCAAAAGCCACAGCAATAAAATGAAAAAGTAAGGGCCAGTTACTTCCCTGAAACTGATCCCACACAGCCATGGCTTCAGCTGAATCCAAAGGAAGAGGGTGAAACAAGGTTAAATATAAATAATAGATACACCAACCAACAACAACCGTGTAAAAAAAGGCTATAGCCGTGGATACAAAAGCAACAAATGTCCCCATCCAGGCAAACTTTTCACCAACAGCTTTCTTGAAAACGCCAATGGTACCCAATCTGAATTTTCTACCCAGGGCATATTCCGCAATGATAAGAGGAATACTCCATACAAACAAAAAGATGAGCCAGGCAAAAAGAAATGCACCTGCCCCATCCTCTCCTCCATTCTGTGCAGCAATCCTGGGAAACCTCCAGATATTACCCGTACCTACAGCAATTCCAAGGGCACTTAAAATTAAACCCAGTCGTGAAGAAAATCGTTGACCCATTGCTATTCCTGATTTTTCAGACATAATTATTAGATTTACCTGGTTGGAAATACAAGTTTAATAATTAAAATTTAATATTGGCTAAAAATCCCTATTTTTGCAATCACTTATTATGTCAATAGAAACAAGTAATATCTCTAAATTTTACGGTTCGCAAAAGGCATTGAACAATGTTTCTTTCAGGGTTAATACCGGTGAAATAGTTGGTTTACTTGGTCCAAATGGTGCCGGAAAATCAACTTTGATGAAAATTATTACCGGCTTCATTTCTCCTTCTTCAGGCCAGGTGCTGATAAATGGGACAGATACTTTCAAAGATCCTATCCGGATCCGTAAACAAATTGGTTATCTTCCTGAAAACAATCCTTTGTACAATGACATGTATATTAAGGAATACCTTGAATATACCGGCCGCATATTTAAACTGGGTCCTAAACTTAAACCAAGGCTTGAGGAAATGATCCATCTTACCGGCTTAGCCCCTGAAAAGCATAAAAAGATCGGGGTACTTTCAAAAGGCTACAAACAGAGGGTTGGGCTGGCACAGGCCCTGATCCATGATCCTGATGTTTTAATCCTGGATGAGCCAACTTCGGGACTTGATCCTAATCAAATAATTGAAATTAGAAACTTAATTTCGGAAACAGGGAAAGAGAAAACGGTGATCCTTTCTACCCATATTATGCAGGAGGTAGAAGCCATTTGTGACCGTATTGTAATTATAAATAAAGGAGAAATTATTGCTGATGATTCCACATCAAAAATTCAATCAAATACTGATGCAGAT
>Ga0164313_10001017_pt1 | contig 24107 bp, 20 predicted proteins | sample GuaBasSedimGuay4_FD_113735 | JGI IMG/M metagenome (GOLD analysis project Ga0164313, IMG submission 113735) | Subseafloor sediment microbial communities from Guaymas Basin, Gulf of California, Mexico - Guay4, Core 4569-4, 0-3 cm | ecosystem: Environmental > Aquatic > Marine > Hydrothermal vents... | reverse complement strand
TTGCATAATTCTAATAAATAGGATTGATGATCACTTCGGCCACTGAAAAGAATAATATTTGGATTCCAATTGGAGTTTTCATCAACTTTGGTATCTATTTGTTTTAAGCCTTTGTTTACAACATTTTCCCATACACTTCGCCAAACATCATTGGACTGCAAGTGCACTTCTTTTCTTTGTAATGCAAAATACAAGCCCCCAATAACCGCTAATGCACCAAACATAGCCAAAATATCTAATTTGAACATCACGCCAAAACAAGCAACAAAACCAAGTAAACCAATCCAACTTTTGATTTTAAAGCTTGGCTGAAAATCAGGATTTGCCCAACTTTCCAGGAAATATGAAATATTAATGAAGCCGTAAGCTGTGAGGTAGAACATGGAAACCACGCGAGCGATAACATCCAATTCTCCAATTAAGATACCGGATTCTGCAATAATAAAAACCAGAAATAAGGCGTTTACCGGTTCCCCGTTATCTCCCTTTCCTTTTCCGAAAATTTTTGGAGTCACCTGATCAATAGACATGGCTTGCAAGATTCTCGGACCACCAAGAATCCCTCCAATAGCCGAAGATAAGGTTGCACCCCAAATTCCCGCAACAACGGCAGGAGCAAACACGGCTATCTTCATTAAAATATTATAATCTGTTTTTAATAGTTCAGAATTGATATTGAATGCAATAAAAACAGCCAGTCCCAAATAAACGATTAAGCCCACACCAATAGCTGATAGAGTACCAATTGGAATTGATCTTTTAGGATCTTTTAAATCACCGCTCATCGCAATACCGGCGGTAAACCCGGTAACAGCGGGAAAAAAAATAGCGAAAACAACTTCTAAAGAAACAGAACCTTCTGTACCCAACAAACTTACCGTTTCCGGTGCAGAATCAGTTGTTCCAAAAAAGATAGAAACCAGGGAAATAATAATTGCTGCAAGAATAAAAAACTGTGTTTTGAGTGCCACAGAGGTACTTATTAATGCCAAACCTGTAATTGCTACCAGGGCAAGGGTTCCTGTTAATCTTATATTATTAATGGTCGTGCCAATTCCAAAATAAGCATTAAAACTTTCCGAAAAACCGATTAGATATAAGGCAATGGAGAAGGCTGTCCCAATAAATAATGCAATTCCGATGGAACCGCCAATTGGAATGCCCATACTTCTCGAAAGCACATAATAAATTCCACCTGCACCAATTTTTTTATCAGTAGCGACTGAAGATACGCTCAAACCTGTCGAAACGGCAATAAGATGGGCTAAGATAATAACAACAATAGCTCCAATCAATCCTGCGTTGCCAACAACCCATCCTAAACGCATATACATTATTACACCTAAGATGGTTAAGATAGAGGGTGTAAACACACCGGCAAATGTCCCAAATTTCTTTTTTCCCTCCATTATTTATGTGTTCTTGTTGTTTTGCATACAAAAAACAGAAAGTAAATATAGTCAAACCGTTTTCTTAACACATCGTCATTTGAACGAAAGTTGGTATCAAATTATTGCGGATAGTTCCGATTATAAAGCAGAAAGACAAAATAGTTAGATTTTTATTGATGAGTTTAATCGCAGGGCGATAGCCAAAAAGGGTTTAATTCCCCGATGCTTTGCGTCGAAATAAAAAGGGGGGGAGATTCCTATTTGATACCTCGTACCCTTGGGTCGAGGTGGTTCATTATATTTTGAGGTTACTATTTGAAACGGATAATTCCTCGTAACATGGTAGTGAACGGAATATCATTTGCTTTTCCCTCAAAAGGATAATCTCCTGCTCTGCCAATGGCCTGAAATTAAAAACTTAATGGCCTCAATTCGAGTAGATTTCATCATGTCTAATAATCGAAATTTTGATTTGGTGTAAATAGATTTTATGATATTCTCAACATATAAATTTAAAATTTTAATGAGAAATATTACTTTTGAAAAGGATTATACTCCACAATGGATGTCGTATAATTTGGGGTCGCAATTTAATATTGATCATCAGCATAGAGTTGTGTGGGCGAAGGAATGTTATAGCATTTTGTCGTAAATTTGAAATAATTAGTTTTAACTAAATAGTTTTTATGGAATCAATAAAAGGAAAAAAAGCACTTATTACGGGCGCAGGAAAAGGAATAGGAAAAGCCTTGGCCATAGGATTTGCTAAAGAAGGAATACATGTTGCTTTGCTTTCACGTACAAGCAAAGACCTAGAAAAAGTAGCTAAAGAAGTACGTACTTATGGCGTCGAAGCAATTGTTGCTACAGCTGATGTATCTTCTATAAATTCTGTAAATAAGGCAGCTGATATTGTAATGAACTCTTTCGGAAGGATTGATATCTTAATTAATAATGCCGGAATCGGAAAGTTTGGGAACTTTATGGATCTGGAACCTGCCGAATGGGAAGAAATAATCAATATTAATTTAATGGGTGTCTATTATGTAACCAGAGCTTTTCTGCCGCAAATGATAGAAAGAAAAACAGGAGATATAATCAACATTTCTTCCACGGCAGGATTAAAAGGACACGCGGTAACAAGTGCTTATAGTGCCTCTAAATTTGGCGTGTTAGGATTAACAGATTCATTAATGCAAGAGGTGCGTAAACATAATATTCGAGTAAATGCCTTTATTCCAAGCACTGTTGCCACCGATATGGCCTTAGATCTGAATCTTACCGATGGGAATCCGGAAAAGGTATTACAACCTGAAGACATTGCAGAGGTACTTATCGGCCAGTTAAAATTGAATCGAAGGGTTATGGTTGTAAATTCAAGCGTTTGGTCAACGAATCCATAAGGGTGTATTTAGTAAATAAAAAAACGACGAATTTACCAATTCATCAGTAATAACCTGAACGTCAGCTGTATGTTCATGTGGTTATTCCATAATGACTTTTGAAAAACTAATAAAACCCGATCTGCACCAATCAGAGATGTTTCATGTTACTTACTCAGGTACATTTTTCTTCTGGAGTACAACTCATAGAATTGATCATCTTTTAAGCTGTCAATAAACAATATACTTTCGCCTGTTGATTTCATTTCCGGTCCTAAATTTTTGTTTACATTGGGGAACTTACTAAATGAAAAGACAGGTTGTTTAATGGCATATCCTTCCAATCGGGGATTAAAATCAAAGTCGGTTACTTTATTCACGCCAAGCATAACCTTGGTAGCAAAATTTACATAAGGTTCATTATACGCTTTTGAAATAAATGGAACTGTTCTTGAAGCTCTTGGGTTTGCTTCAATTATATACACCATATCGTCTTTGACAGCAAACTGAATATTTATTAAGCCGACTGTTTTTAAAGCGAGAGCAATATTTTTAGTATGGTCCTTAATTTGTTGCATCACAAATTCACCGAGATTAAAGGGAGGTAAGGTGGCATTTGAATCACCTGAATGTACTCCGCAAGGTTCAATATGCTCCATGATACCTATAATATAAATGTTTTCACCATCGCAAATTGCGTCGGCCTCCGCTTCGATAGCTCCATCTAAATAATGGTCTAGAAGTAAGACATTATTTGGTATTTTTCTTAAAATATCGATAACGTGTTTCTCTAATTCTTCTTTATTTATAACGATTTTCATACCCTGACCACCAAGAACATAACTCGGTCTTACCAATATTGGAAAATCCAGATCATCCGCAATAGCTGCCGCTTCATCTGCGGTTGTTGCGGTACCAAATTCAGGGAATGGAATGTTAAGCTCTGTCAATAATTCAGAAAAGTGTCCACGATCTTCCGCTAAATCCAAAGCTTCAAAACTAGTTCCTATAATTTTAACACCGTATTTACTTAATTTTTCTGATAATTTAAGAGCGGTTTGACCACCTAATTGAACAATAACGCCTTCCGGTTGTTCTAATTGGATGATATCCCAGATATGTTCCCAAAAAACCGGTTCGAAATACAATTTGTCTGCAATATCAAAGTCAGTGGAAACGGTTTCGGGATTGCAATTGATCATTATTGTTTCATAACCACATTCTTTAGCGGCCAAAACGCCATGAACGCAACAATAATCAAATTCAATTCCTTGTCCAATCCTATTCGGTCCTGAACCCAAAACAACTATTTTCTTCTTATCACTAACTTTACTCTCGTTATCAGAAAAGGATTTTCCGTTTACGATCATATCAGATTCAAATGTAGAATAGTAATATGGGGTCTCTGCCTTAAATTCTGCTGCACAGGTGTCTACCAGTTTGTATACCCTGTTTATATTTAATTCCCTGCGTTTTTTATGCACTTCACTTTCCCAACATCTGAGCATGTGCGCAATTTGTCTGTCTGCAAATCCCTTTTGCTTGGCTTCAAGTAATAAATCTTTCGGAATTGATTCTAAATTATAGGAGGTAATTTCTTTTTCTAAAAAATGAAGTGCTTCATATTCCTTTAAAAACCACATGTCGATTTTTGTGATCTCATGAATTCTACTCAGCGGAATTCCTATTTGAATGGCATCGTAAATTACGAATACTCTGTCCCAACTTGGGTTTTGCAATTTGCTTATAACTTTGTCGTATTCTTTAATGCCCTTGCCATCTGCTCCAATCCCGTTTCTGCTTACTTCCAGAGATTGGGTGGCTTTGTGAAGCGCCTCCTGAAATGAACGGCCAATACCCATTACTTCACCAACCGATTTCATCTGTAGTCCAATAGTTCTTTCTGCTCCCTCAAATTTGTCAAAATTCCATCTAGGAATTTTCACTATTACGTAATCCAGAGTTGGTTCGAAGAGTGCGGAAGTATTTTTTGTGATTTGATTTTCTAATTCGTCCAAATGATATCCTATAGCTAACTTCGCCGCAATTTTTGCGATGGGATATCCTGTGGCCTTTGAAGCCAATGCCGACGAACGGGAAACCCGGGGATTAATTTCTATCGCTATCAATTCTTCATCTTTGTCGGGACTCATTGCAAACTGCACATTACAACCGCCAGCAAAATCGCCAATAGAACGCATCATTTTAATGGCCATATCTCTCATGCGTTGATAAGCGACATCACTTAAGGTCATGGCAGGGGCAACGGTAATGGAGTCACCTGTATGAATGCCCATAGGATCCATATTTTCAATGGTACATATAATTACCACATTGTCATTTTTATCTCTTAGCAACTCCAATTCAAATTCTTTCCAGCCCAATAATGCCTTGTCAATTAAAACTTCATGAATAGGTGATGCTTCCAGACCTCGTTGTAATAATTCATCAAAATCTGACCTTTTATAAACAATAGAGGCACCTGTACCTCCTAAGGTAAAGGATGGTCGGATAACCAATGGAAATCCAAATTCCTGAGCAATTTCTTTACCCTTTAAAAACGATGTTGCCGTTTTTGATGGTGCCTGACCTATCCCGATCTCATTCATTAAATTCCGAAACTTTTCTCTGTCTTCGGTAATTTTAATGGCTTCTATATTAACTCCTATGATCTCAACGTTAAAATCCTCCCAAATTCCTTTATCGTCAGCCTCAATACATAAATTGAGCGCCGTTTGTCCACCCATAGTAGGTAAGACAGCATCAACGTCGTGTTTTTCTAAGATCTCAATTATTGATTTTGTTGTCAGTGGTTTTAAATAGACATAATCAGCCGTTTGCGGATCTGTCATTATGGTTGCGGGATTGGAATTTATTAGAATAACTTCTATACCTTCTTCTCGCAACGACCGAACAGCTTGCGTTCCGGAATAGTCAAATTCACATGCCTGGCCTATTACGATCGGACCTGAACCTATAATTAGAATTGATTTAAGAGATGTATTTTTTGGCATTTGTATAATGATGTTTTAAAAACGTAAATATAATAATTTGTATGGTCTGTGCTCTGACATTTGGATATAAAAAAAGGTGTTACTAAAAAAAGTAACACCTAATATATTTTTTATCAAAACATATTATTTTTTATGATTTGGTTCAGATGAAACCGAAACTTTTTTTCTGCCTTTAGCTCTTCTTCTGGCTAAAATCTTTCTTCCATTAACACTGGACATTCTCTCTCTAAAGCCGTGCTTGTTTTTTCTCTTTCTTTTTGATGGTTGGAATGTTCTTTTCATTTCTTAAAATCTTTATATTGAGCTATACGCTTTTTTTATCTCAAAAGTGCGGCAAATATACAAAGAGTTTTAGTTCTGACAAGCCGGATAAAGAAAAAAACTTAACAATATTGGATACTTTTTAACAATTTAAAAATGTATTTTTACCAGAAAATAAAAATACTATGCAATTTAATAAACCAATGTTGAAAGAAGGATCTTTGGATGGCCAGGTAATCGTTGTAACCGGAGGGGGTAGCGGGTTGGGAAAATCTATGACAACTTATTTTCTGGAGCTTGGAGCGAAGGTTGTAATAAGTTCTAGAAATTTCGAAAAACTTACTAACACCGCTAAGGAACTGGAAGAGAAAACCGGGGGCAAAGTTTTACCTGTTCAATGTGACGTAAGAAATTATGAGGAGGTTGAATCCATGCTTGCTACTACATTGAATATGTTTGGAAGGGTTGATGGTTTGTTGAATAATGCTGCAGGAAATTTTATCAGTCCAACCGAAAGGTTATCATCGAATGCTTTTGATACTATTATTGATATTGTTTTGAAGGGAACAAAAAATTGTACTCTTGCCTTTGGGAAACACTGGATCTCCTCCAAACAAAAAAAGGCTACGGTTTTGAATATTGTGACTACCTATGCCTGGACCGGTTCTGCCTTTGTAGTGCCATCAGCGACTGCCAAAGCAGGTGTTCTGGCGATGACCAGATCTCTGGCAGTGGAGTGGGCTAAATACGGAATTCGGTTTAATGCGATTGCACCCGGACCTTTCCCTACAAAGGGAGCCTGGGATCGTCTGCTTCCTGGCGATTTGAAAGATAAATTTGATATGAAAAAGAAAGTACCGTTGGGCAGGGTGGGAGAACATCAGGAATTGGCAAATCTAGCTGCTTATCTCCTGTCTGATTTTTCTTCCTATATCAATGGTGAAGTCATTACTATTGATGGAGGGGAATGGTTGCAAGGGGCAGGAGAATTTAATATGCTTCGGGAAATTCCGGAGGAGATGTGGGATATGCTGGAAATGATGATAAGAAGTAAGAAGAAATAATAGCTTAATTGTACTATGAATGACCTGACATTCATTAGAAATTTCGTGTTAATTCTGTTTGTCTTTGTTGTTTCTTGTGAAGACAAGAACGATACACTGGATGCATTGTATATGGATACTGCCCCTCAGGGAGAATTTTTGGACGATTGGACCTATGAGGTGTATCCAACTAAATATGATAATTTTAAAGTTGCACAGTTTAGGTTGTGGTTGCCTGACAATATTGATGATCCGGAGGCCATTTTAATTGTTGCAGGTAGTTATAATAGCAATGGATTGGGTTTGATATTGTCAAAAGGATGGCAGGAATATGCCATAAAAGAAAATCTCGCACTCTTATCTTTTAATTTGAAATCCCAAGCAACAGGTAAATATTATGCCGATGCAACAGGAGGAAGTGGAGAAGCCTTACTAAAATCTTTAGAAGCTATATTGGATAAGCATGATCTCCAGAAATTAAATACGTTACCATTTTTGAGCAGGGGTTATTCAGCAGGCGGTGTTTTTAGCTACTACTTCTCTGTGTTTCTGCCCGAAAGAGTTATTGCTTATGCAAATATTAGAGGAACCATTAATAATAAAACGCTAATTAATAGAAATATACCAGGATTAATGATAATGGGGGAATTAGATGCAGCCTCAAGGAACGATAATGTTATGCATACAGTATTGGAGAACAGAATGGATGGTGGCGCCCTCTGTTTCGCCCTTGAACCGGGTATGGATCATTTTGGAGAACTTTTCGATTCCGATGAGCTCATAAAACAATTTTTTTCGATTGCACTAAAAAAACGTTTGGTCCATGGGTCCACTCAACTTAAATTTATCACGGAATCTTCGGGATGGTTAGGGGATAATGCAACCAAAGAATATTTCGAGTTTGATACCTATCCAAATTCCAAGAGTTCTGCTTCGTGGTTGATCAATGAAAATTTTGCTATATCCTGGCATTATTTCCAATTGAAATAATTCACCTTATTTAATAATTTGATCCTATTTTTTAATTAATTGTATTAAAAACTTTGTATTAAATGTTAAGAACTTCATTTTTAAAGCTCATAAATAATTGTATTTTTACATCGATAAAATTTCGTTTTTTTAATGGGAAAAATAATAGCAATTGCTAATCAAAAAGGAGGAGTTGGAAAGACCACAACTACTGTAAATTTGGCTGCGTCATTGGGGGTTTTGGAAAAAAAAGTTCTCTTGATAGATGCAGATCCACAGGCGAATGCAACCTCGGGTTTGGGAGTTGATGTTGAGGCAGTTGAAAAGGGTACTTATCAGGTTTTAGAACATGCTATATCTGCTAAAGATGCAATACTTAAAACGAGTTCTCCAAATGTTGATATTATGCCTTCACATATTGATCTGGTGGCTATTGAAATTGAACTTGTCGATAAAGAAAAAAGAGAGTATATGCTAAAAGATGCTCTACAGGATATTAGGGATGATTATGACTTTGTCATTATCGACTGTGCACCATCTTTAGGGCTGATAACGGTTAACGCCCTGACTTGTGCGGATTCAGTAATAATTCCAATTCAATGCGAATATTATGCTCTGGAAGGATTGGGTAAATTACTGAATACAATTAAAAGTATTCAAAACATTCACAATCCCAATTTAGATATCGAAGGATTGTTATTAACCATGTTTGATTCTAGATTAAGACTTTCAAATCAAGTAGTGGCCGAAGTAAAAAAACATTTCCACAATATGGTTTTCAAAACAATTATACAGCGCAATACCAGGTTGGGGGAGGCCCCAAGTTATGGGGAAAGTATTATCGCATATGATGCCACCAGCAAGGGAGCTATAAATTATCTCAATCTGGCAAATGAGATTATAAAAAATAATTCTAATGGCTAAAGCAACAAAAAAACAAGTATTAGGAAGGGGGTTGTCTGCTTTATTAAAGGATACCGGTGAAGATATAATTACAGCAAAAGATAAGAATGCCGATAAATTAATTGGTAATATAATAGAAATTGAACTGGAGGCTATAGTAGAAAATCCGTATCAGCCACGAACTAATTTTAATGAAGAATCTTTAAGAGAACTGGGAAGTTCAATAAGAGAACTAGGTGTTATACAGCCAATTACGGTTAGAAAATTAGAAGGAAATCAATTTCAATTAGTGTCTGGCGAGCGCAGGTACAGAGCGTCTAAATCTATTGGCTTAAAAACAATACCTGCCTATATCAGGATTGCAAATGACAGAGAGATGCTGGAGATGGCCCTGGTTGAAAATATTCAGCGAAAAGATCTGGATCCCATCGAGATAGCACTTTCTTTTCAACAATTGATAGAAGTAATTAAATTGACCCAAGAGGAGTTAAGCGTTCGTGTGGGCAAGAATCGTTCCACCGTAACCAATTTTCTGAGATTGTTGAAATTGGATCCAATAATTCAAACCGGAATAAGAGATGGTTTCCTGAGCATGGGACACGGTAGAGCCTTAATAAACGTTTCCAGTTTAGAGAAACAAATAGATATATATCAAAGAATATTAAAAGATAAATTATCCGTCCGACAAACGGAACAATTGGTTAAAAAAGTTCGAGAGGGGAAATCACCCATTAATTTAGATGTAAAAGTTAAGGAACTTCCAAAATTTATAAAAAACGGAGTAAAGGAGATCAGTAATTATTTTGGTCATAAGATTGAAATTAAAATTTCCGGTATGGATAAAGGGAAAATTATTATTCCATTCCATTCTGAAGAAGACTTTATTCGTATAAAAAAAATGTTGGAGTAGATGTATCAACGCATTATCTATACCATTTTTATTCTTATTTTTTGTTTAAATTTTTGTTTTGGACAAGAAATTAAAGAGGGAGATATAGAGATAATTACTAAAGATACCATATTCACTGATGGCGAGATCGATCCACTTTCCCCAGCGAGGGCTGCATTTTATTCAGCCGTATTGCCTGGCTTAGGGCAGGCATACAATAAAAAATATTGGAAAATTCCTATTGTTTGGGCAGCAATTGGTACAGGAGTTTATTTCTACCTTAAAAATGACGAATCTTTAGAGACCTATCAAGAGGCTTATAAACTCAGAATATCGGGTAGGCCTGATGATTTTGACGGAACAGGGGATAATCCAAATTTAAGCACGGAATCATTGGTCAGGGCACAAGAAATATTTAAAAAAAATAAGGATCTGTCCATATTTCTTACAATCGGACTGTATGCATTGAACATTATAGAAGCTAATGTTGACGCACATTTAGATGATAAAGCATTTAATACTAACTTATCATTCAGACCATCATTTTATATTGATCCAATAAATAATCAGTATGTTGCGGGGGTGAAAATTAAATATGATTTTTAGGATAAAGAGTTATGCTAGAAAGAAATGCTAAAATAAATTGAACGAAATGAATATAGCGTTATTGGGATATGGTAAAATGGGAAAGGCAATTGAGCAGGTTGCATTGGAGAGGGGCCATAAAATTGTGTTAAAAGTGGATATTGATCATAAAGAATACAATTTTTCAGGAGTTGACCTTGCTATTGATTTCAGTGATCCATCAGCGGCATTTCAAAATATTTATAATTGTATTGAAAATAATATCCCGGTTGTTTCGGGAACGACAGGATGGTTATCCAGATATAATGAAATTGTTGATTTTTGTAAACTAAATAATGGGGCTTTTATTTATGCCTCAAATTTTAGTGTTGGGGTCAATTTATTTTTTAATCTGAATGAATACCTGTCTAAAATTATGAAAAACATACATGGTTATGATGTTGAAATGGAAGAAATTCATCATATACATAAATTAGATGCTCCGAGTGGAACTGCGATAACCCTGGCTGAATCTATAATAGAAAATTCGGATAAGAGGAAGTGGAACCTGGAAAACGATAAGGACAACGATCTATATATCAGCGTAAAAAGAGAAGGAGAAGTACCTGGAACACATACCGTTGCGTATAATTCTCCCGTGGATGCAATTGAGATTAAGCATATTGCTTTTAACAGGGGGGGATTTGCTTTAGGTGCGGTGGTAGCGGCAGAATGGCTATTAGGTAAGGAAGGAATATTTTCAATGAAAGATGTCCTGAGCATTTAAGAGTTTTTTGGTGATTGTCTCATTTCCAAAATTACTGTGAAAACAAATGTATTGAAAACAAAATGTTTAGTTAAATAATGGAAAATTTAGTAACGAAGCGTATTTTTTAATTACTAACAATAATAGAATAAAATATTTAAAAATATAATTATGACTTTAAATCAGTGGTTTCTTTTTTTTATAGCAATACAAATTATTCATTTTCTTGGAACTTGGAAGCTATATGTTAAAGCAGGAAGAAAAGCATGGGAAGCAATCGTACCGGTATATAATGCTGTTGTACTAATGCAAATAATTAATCGGCCAAAGTGGTGGGTAATTCTTCTTTTTATACCAATAATAAATTTGTTAATGTTTCCGATAGTTTGGGTAGAAACGATTAGAAGTTTCGGAAAAAATTCGACTAAGGACAGCATTCTTGTCATTGCAACACTGGGACTCTATATCTACTTTGTGAATTATATGGCAGATGTAACCTATATTGAAGATAGAAGTTTAAAGCCCAGAACAGCTACAGGAGAGTGGGTGAGTTCGATTGCATTTGCAATAATAGCAGCTACCCTTGTGCACACCTATTTTATGCAACCTTATACCATACCGACTTCCTCTTTGGAAAAATCACTTTTGATCGGTGATTTTTTGTTTGTCAGTAAGTTTCATTATGGTGCAAGAATACCGATGACAACCGTTGCAGCACCGATGGTTCATGATACCTTACCTGCAATTCCTATTCCTTTTACAGGAATAAAGCTCACAAAAAAATTTCGTTCCTATTTGAACAAGCCCCAATTGCCATATTTGAGAATACCCGGATTTCAAGATATAAAACGAAATGACATTGTTGTATTCAGCTGGCCGGCAGACACCGTTGAACAGTTTTTTAAGAGAACAAATCGAAAAATAAGAAAACCGGTTGACAAAAAGTCAAACTATGTGAAGCGTTGTGTTGGCGTTCCCGGAGATTCTCTATCAATTAGAGATGGTTTTGTATATATAAATGGGGAAAAGAATATTTTACCTGATAGGGCTAAATTACAATTTAATAATATTATTAGAACGAAGAGCGCAATTGACAGAAGATTTTTACAAAAGTATGACCTGGAAGAGTACCAGCCTATCTATAAATTTAAAATTGATATTTGGGACAATCCAAGGATCATTGGACATCTGGCTACTCTGGAATCTCAAAGAAGATCTTATCTAAGAGAATATTTTAGAGACTCTCTGGATGTTTACGTTGTTGGAGGAATTGCCCAGGACGAAGCGAGGAAACTTAAAATTTCGGCATTACCAAATGCTATAAAAACAAATTTAACCGTTGAGACAAAACAGAAAATGTTAAAGGATAAAAATGTTATTGCTGTGGATCTGTTCGTTGATAAATCAGTCAATGATCTTTTTGGTGATAAATATCACAGGGATTGGAACAGAGATAACTTCGGGCCGATCTATATCCCTGAAAAAGGAAAAACGGTAGCATTAAATAAAACATCACTTCCATTTTACAAGCAGATAATAAGAGAATATGAAAAGAATGATCTACAGGTACAAGGGGATAAAATATTTATTAATGGTGCGCCGGCCGATAGTTATACCTTTCAGCAAGATTATTACTGGATGATGGGCGATAATCGTCATAACTCTGAAGATTCTCGATTTTGGGGTTATGTACCTTTTGACCACGTTGTTGGAAAACCTGTATTTATCTGGTTCAGCTGGAATACAAATGGAAAAGGCTTGGGTAAAGTCAGATGGGAGAGATTATTCACAACTGTTGGTGGTAGTGGTAAGCCTGTTTCTTATTTCTACTATTTTTTAGGTCTTATAGCAATTCTTTATGGATATAGTTTTTATAAAAAACGTAAAAACGAAGCATAAGGTTCTAAAAAAATGTTGATACATCCTGCATATTTCGGGTCTATAATACATTTTATAGGTATTGTCAATGCCAATAATTTGACTTTTGAAATTAATGATAATTATCAAAAACAAACCTATAGAAACAGGTGCTTTATTTATGGTCCAAACGGAAAACAATTGTTAACGGTTCCTATAATCCATTCAAAATCAAATAAAAGAAAAAAAACAAAAGAGATAAGGCTTGACAATAGTGCTAATTGGCAAAAATTACATAACAGAGCTTTGCACACTGCGTATAGTTCATCGCCATTTTTTGAATTCTATATTGATGACCTCCTGAATATTTTCCATAAGAAATATGAATTTTTAATAGATTTAAATTTCGATACGATTCGCGCTTTATTCCATTGTATGGAACTTAATAAAAAAATGGAGACGACTGAATCGTATGCGTTAGACCCGAAATCTATTGATCTGAGATATCTAATAAATTCAAAAAATACAAAACCTTATAATTTAAAATATTACAGGCAGGTATTTCAGGATAAACATGCTTTTATATCTAATTTAAGCATTCTGGATTTGCTGTTTAATGAAGGACCTAATACTTTACAATATCTTGAAGATAATAAAAACTTACTTTTTTAAGGTTGTAAATACCCATGCAATTACAAAGAATCCAATACCGGTAATAATTGGTGGTAGCATAATTTTTGATGTATAAAAACCTCCGATATAGATCATTATAATTCCAAGTATTATTAATAATAGCCCCGCGATCGTAAGTACCTTATTCTTCTCCATTTAATTTCTGTTTTAATTTTACGTATGGAATAATTGTAAATATAAATATTCAGTTTTCCGCTCATTTAACCCGCTTTATGTATTGGAATCTATTCCGTTTCTAAACAAGCACCTATGTTCAGGCTTCACACTCAAATGCACCGGCTATTTAATCGCAGGGCGATAGCCAAAAAGGGTTTAATTCCCCGATGCTTTGCGTCGAAATAAAAAGGGGGAGATTCCTTTTGTTGATACCTCGCACCCTTAGGTCGAGGTAGTTCATTTTTTTTAAGAAAAGTGAATTAACCCCAAATGAAAAGGCATAGGATTTATTACTTTCGAAACTTTTAAATCGCAAAGCCTATTACCTCTATTATCCCGATTAAGCAGTGTGATCCTTATTTCTTAATCTTGGAACCGGAAGTCTTTTTGTTGATCTCATCTTGCAATTCTCTTCGTACTTTCTGTTCTCTCTCGAGAGAAATAGTTTTAAAAGCAAAGAATTCTTCCTCAATTTCAGCCAATGACTTGTTGGCCTGTATTGTTATGGAATTACTGTTTTTAAACTTGTAGATAAAGAAAAGCAGAAAAAGGACCAAGCCGATAATGATCGACCATAATATCGTATTATAAGATGATTTTGTCAAGGGTATTCCCAACAATTTAATATTATCCTTTTCCTGAGTAACATTGGTCAGATTGTCATTTGTCGTTTTTAAGGCACCTTTGAGTTCGTCAATTTCTGTATTCTGTACAGTGACCATCTGTTTGGTGCTTGCCAACTCGTCTTTCAGTACTTTCAGAGAATCTAAAACATTCTTTTTAATTTTATAATAAAATGTTTGCTTTACAACTTTATACTCTTGGTAGGAAGAAGATTTCCTATACAAATAATCAAATTGACTTTCAATAGTACCGTTATCCAATGATGGTTTTTGTGAATTATCTTGATCTTCTTGAGAATATATTAATGATGTTGCCATTAAGATAAATAAGCCGGCAAGAAGATGTTTTATAATTTTCATATTTATGATATTTTTTGAATATATAATTTTTTTTATTGTTAAAAAATTCAGGCTTAATTGTTGTTAATTAATGTTTTTCAATTAGAGCGGTTAAAATTAAGCTAAAAATTATTCTTGTGCAAAAATTACTTTAAAACTTGCCTTAATATACTAATAGGGTGCTGCGATTGGCGATTGGTTCCATCCGATATTTGATGCCTGCAACTCGTTCCTGCAGCAGCAATTTCTACATGCTTCTCTGTATTTCTTATTTTTGGGAAAAGAGTATCTTCGCCGATCTGCATACTCAACTCATAATGTTCTTTTTCATAACCAAAAGATCCTGCCATACCACAGCACCCTGAATTAATTATGGTGACATTAAAGTTTTCCGGAATATTCAACATGTCAAAAGATGCCGAAATATTAGAAAGAGATTTTTGCTGACAATGGCCGTGAATTTTTAATGTTTTCACCGTTTTTGTAAAATGATCGGACCTGACATTTCCAAGGCGAATTTCCTTTTGAAAAAATTCCTCAATGGTATACGTGTTTTTGGCAATTTCAGATGCTGCCTTTTTGTTATCGGCCAAGCGAAGATACTCATCCCTGAAGCTCAGTATGGCAGAAGGCTCAATTCCGATCAAGGGTATTTCTTCGGAAATTAATTTTTCATAATGAGCCACATTAAAATTGGCAAGCGCTTTAGCTTTATCCAAAACTCCTTTCGATATAAAACTCCTCCCGCTTTCTTTATGATTGGTTATAAGTACTTTATACCCCAACCTTGTTAAAACCTCGATGGTATCAATGCCTACTTCTGCATCGAAATAATTCGTGAATTCATCTATAAAAAGTTGAAGACTACCTTTGTTACCTGAATTTACTTCCAATCTGAATTTATTGGTTCTATACCAGTTGTAAACCGTTCTTTTCGCCAATTTCGGCACGGTTCTTTTTGGTGCAATACCCATTATTCTTTTTGCAATAAACGAATTTATCAACAGGTTTGTAAGCCCGGGCACAATACTTCCCAATTCATTCAATTTAACATTATTTGCAAATAATTTTGTTCGAAAAGGAATTCCATTTTCTTTGTAATATTGATAAAGGAACTCGGCTTTTAGAGCTGCAACATCAACGTTACTGGGGCATTCGCTCGCACAGGCCTTGCAACTAAGGCAGAGATCAAAAACCTCTTTAAGTTCCTTGTGGTCAAACCTATTGCTCTTATTACTATTGGTTAAAAACTCTCTTAAGGTATTTGCTCTTGCTCGGGTGGAATCTTTTTCGTTCTTCGTCGCTCTATAACTTGGGCACATCGTTCCACCGGCCGATACCGGTTTTCTGCAATCACCCGAACCATTGCACTTTTCTGCAGCTCTTAATATCCCAAGAGAATCAGAAAAATCAAAAATAGTATCGATATCCGGTTCTTCCCTATCTACCTCATAACGCAAGGATTCGTCCATGGGTAGTGGATCTACGATCTTTCCTTTGTTAAAAATATTGTTGGGATCAAAGGTGTATTTTATTTTTTTAAGTAGTTCATAGTTTGATTCTCCCAATATAATGGGTATAAATTCCGATCTGACAATTCCATCTCCATGTTCACCACTCAGGGAGCCCTCATATTTTTTAACCAAATTAGTAACCTCTGTCGTGATCGTTCTAAAAAGTGCTACGTCTTCCTTTTTTTTCAAATTCAATATTGGCCTAAGATGAATTTCACCTGCTCCGGCATGCGCGTAATAAACAGCATTTTGTTTATGCTTTTTCATCATTGCAGTAAATTCACCGATATAATTTGGTAAATCTTTTAGATCAACCGCTGTATCTTCAATACAGGCTACAGCCTTTTTATCGCCAACGATATTCCCTAGTAAACCCAGTCCGGCTTTTCTTAAATTGAAGGCTTTATCAACATCTTTTCCCGTAAGTTCCGGAAAATGATATCCGTAATTATTTTTCTTGAGATCAGATATTAATGCTTGCGATTGCTCATCAACTTCGTTCCTTGATTTTCCTACCAATTCAAGCATCAGGATGGCTTCCGGATCTCCCTGAATAAAAAACCTGTTCTTGTTCTGTTCTCTATTGCTTTTGGTGCAGTCCAGGATCGTTTTATCCATTAGTTCACAGGTATATAAATTGTGTCTCATCGCCACTATAGTAGCTTTTAAACTTTCCTGTAGAGAGTTGAAATGGACAGCAATTAGAACATTCTCTTTAGGTGGCAACGCATCCAAGTGAATTGTGATATCTGTTGTGAACGCCAATGTTCCTTCACTTCCACATAATAATTTGGAAAGATTTAATTTTTCTTCTGAAGAACTAAAAACCTGAGTATCAATTAAACTGTCTACCGCATAGCCCGTATTCCTTCTGTGGATGCTTTTTTTAGGATACCCTCGCCTAATTTCATTTTGCGTTTCAGGTTTAGATAATTCCGAATATAAAGAAGTATAGATTTTTTGTTCCAATGAAATACCCCTCATTTTCTCCAGATAACTCTTTTTGTCCAAAGGCTGAAAGTTGACCTCACTACCATCCGATAGTATGGTATTCATAGAGACTATTTTATCTCTTGTTACTCCGTATTTAATTGATGTTGTTCCCGATGAATTATTCCCAATCATTCCTCCAAGCATACACCTGTTTGAAGTGGATGTATTCGGTCCAAAAAATAATCCAAATGGTTTCAGAAACAAATTCAGGTCATCTCTGATAACACCTGACTCTACTTTAACCGTTTTGTTTTTTTCATCAAAAGCAAGAATTTTAGTAAAGTGTTTTGACACATCAACAATGATTCCCTTACCAACGCATTGTCCTGCCAGGGATGTCCCGGCGGTACGCGGAATGAGAGTAATTCTACTGCTTTGTGCGAACTGTATTAATTTCTGAATATCTTTTTTGCTTTTCGGAAAGCACACTGCTATAGGAATTTCACGATAAACGGAAGCATCTGTTGCGTAGATGCTTTTATGCAGATCGTCAAAATACAATTCTCCCTCAATTTCCTTATGAAGTTGTTGTAATTTCTGTGTTAATGGCATTGGAAGATATTAATTGTTAAGAAATTTTTGCGCCGTTATTAACTTTTTCTGGTGTTTGTAAAAGTACAACTTCTTCTCCATCCTGAATACCCAAAACCAAACATTCAGAGGTGAAATTTGCTATTTGTTTCGATCTAAAATTAATAATAGCCAGCACTTGTTTTTGTAACAGATCTTCTTTGGAATACAAGGCGGTTATTTGAGCGCTCGATTTTTTAATACCAAGCATACCAAAGTCAATTCTTAATTGATACGCAGGCTTTCGGGCTTTTGGAAAGTCTTTTACTTCAATAATAGTTCCTATTCTAATATCAACTTTTGAAAAATCTTCAAAGGTGATCAATTCCTTTTCCATAATATTATCTGAATAATTTTTCTAAAACCCAGGCCGGTCCAATTAATAAAAATTGCAGATCCTTAAAAAAAGAAGGTTTCATGCCTTCAATTTTATGCCCGTAGAATTGGCCGATCCAGGCGATGGTAAAAATAGCTAAAGATGTGTAAAACAAAGGAGTATAAAGACCGAGATAATAATTTCCAATAATACACAATACTGAAAATCCAAGCATTTGTAAGAACATGGTAAAAGATAATCTCAGATAAAAAATTAATACAAAAATAAGTATAAGGCTTGCCCAATTTTCAACGTATGGATTATTTAATCCTGTTATATTTTGTAAAAATTGATTGGGGATACTCATTAACATTCCAATAATGCTAAAATAAATGGCCGGAACACAGATATAATGAATTTTTTGATTGGTTTCATTTTGATGACTAACAGCGTATTCATCGAACCATTGATTAAGACTTTTCATATGCTTAAAATTTTGTAATTACATGATATTAAATTAATTAAAAATTTGAGAACCCATGTAATCGCTTCGCTCTCACATGAAAAATTTAATTATTTTCCTTTGAGAAAGTATTAATTAAATTTATTCATGCTCGTTTCATTTTTGTATTTTTGAACTATAAACTTACAAATAAAATACGAAATGTCTCGGACGCCATCAAATATGCTTGCATTGGGAACTGTTGCACCCGATTTTATTCTTTTGGATACCGTATCTAATAAGATGCTCAGCTTAAAAAATTTAAAAGGAATGAAGGCTACAGTTGTTCTATTTATCTGTAATCATTGCCCTTTTGTTATACATATGAACGAAGAATTAGTAAAGCTGGCAAATGATTATGGGAAAAAAGGAATTGAATTAATTGCCATATCATCGAATGATATTGAAAATTACCCACAGGATGCACCTGAATTGATGCAGAAGGTAGCAAAGGATTTAAATTACCCTTTCCCATATTTATATGATGAAACACAGAATATAGCCAAAGCGTATGATGCTGCCTGTACTCCGGATAATTATGTTTTTGATGCAGATTTAAAATTGGTTTATCGGGGGCAATTGGACGATTCCCGTCCCGGAAATGGCATCGCTGTTACGGGAAAAGATATTCGAAATGCTTTGGATTGTGTTTTAAACGAAATAAAGAATTCAACCGTTCAGAAACCAAGTATTGGCTGTAATATTAAATAGAAATAAAAAATTATCTAAAAGTTGATCTAAAAAAACCTTCTAAAATGATTAGAAGGTTTTTGTTATATTTTAATTTCTCATCCTGAAATAGCGTAAAGCTACTAAAAAATTTCGGGTAGATTTTTCTAATACGCTTACTTCACTTCCTCGAACAAAGGAATTTGTAATGATAACTGGGCATCGACAAGATTCTTAATTTTATTCTCTGCCTGTAGATATCTAACCGCTTTGGTTCCGGGCAATATTTTTAGGAATTTTTTATAATAAGTTTTTTCCAATTTTAATAATTCCATTTCAATGTTCATCGCATTCGACCATAAGTCGGTTGCTTTTTCATCGGTCATAGTTTCATAGTTGTCAGAATAATCTTTGATAACATCAAATAATTTGGTGTTAATCACGTACATCTTTTCATTGTACTCATTATATAATGACCAGAATGCAGGACTTTCTGTTTCTGTTAAGTCCATTGCTTCCGCAATTGATGCTTTCTTTTCGGTTTTCAAAACTTCACGAGTTACTTCTAGATAGTCTCTGTCATTTTGAGCAAACATGGCTGTTCCGAATAAAATTAATGCAATTCCGATTAAATTTTTTTTCATTTTTTTGGTTTATAATTTAACTTAATTTTGAGGTCCAAAAATAAAACATTTGTGTATGAAATCAACAATTTTTCTTCTTTAATTGACCTCTTTCAACACTTGTTTAAGTTTTTGTTTCTCGCAAAGCCGCGAAGACGCAAAATGCTGATATTTAGGAGTTTGTAAAAATAATGAAATATTTGTATACATCTGATAACCAATATTATATAAAATATTAACGGACTATTACTCTAATGAACACTCACTTTAAATACTTTTATGTCATAAAGGAATAGTGCAAATCATGTTTATAACTAACTGTACAATAGAGAATTGTATTTATAAAAAAAATTACCACCCTTTACTTTTCATAAGATTTTTAATATGTGTATAGTGATGCTCGCAATGCCAGGCATAGATACCAATATTTTTTGATTTTACAGAGTTCTAAGTTTTATATTTTAAATCAGTTGCTACTAATGTCTGGAGTTTTAAACTAATGACCAACACATTTGTTTGCTTTATAGAAATAGCAAAGTTTATCTGAGAAATGACAGTAAATTCTATTGAACCATTAATTGTAACCGGATATTCATGGATTCCCTTTTTCAAGGGAATGACACAACCGAGGGTGGATTTCTCAGGATTTCAAAGATTCGACATAGTCAATGAAACAAGAAAGAATGTTTCCATAGAATGATTCAACACGTTGCCTGTCTCAATTCTCTGGAAAACTTCTGATTGGTTTGAAGGGTTAAGGGAGTCATCATGATTGGTAGTGCTTCATGCTTTCACTATGATGACACAAAAAAAACGTGTGTCATTCCCTTGAAAAAGGGAATCCACTACTGTTGTAATCGAAATGTATTAATGCCAATTTATCCTTTTATTCCAGCCGGTGAACTTATTCTAATTTCGTTCATCATTATTATTTCCATCCCTGTTTAATCATTAACCGGTTGATATGTTGATAATGATGTTTACAATGCCAGGCAATTTAAGTTTTTCCAGCATTTATTCCTTTTTCTCTGATTTTTTAATAATATCTTTTGCCCTTCTGTTACCAGAATCTAATTCCAATGACTTTTTATAATTATTAATAGCTTCGATCGTATCTCCACTTTTCATGAAGGCTTCTCCCAGACTATCGTATACATTTGGACTATCGGGGTGTAGTACAACGTTTATTTTAAAAAGAAGTATTGCATTTTCATAATTATTCCCCCTTAGTTCTGCGTATCCTTTTTTATTAAAATCGGTTTCGTTGATACTCGCGTCCAAAGAATCAACTGCCTGGATAGCCAGATACCCTCTCAATGCCTCCTCATAGTTAAGCTCTTTCAAATATTCATTTGGTACTTTTTCATCGATTTCCAACTTTCTATAATTGTATACTAATTTTTTACTCTCCTCTTTTGGAACAAGCACTATGTATTGTTTTTGATCTTTGGGATTGGTAAGGAATTGAATCTTCTCGTTCATTTCTTTGACATAAAATGTATTGTCGCCCGTTTTAAGGGGTTTAATTTTATTTGCTCCTCTCCATTTTAAGAAGAGAATTTCATTGTCAAAATAAACTTCAATTATTTCGTCGGAATTGTATTGATACCTCCCGGTATTTTTTGCGATAAAATTTGCATCATTTGAGGTTTTGGAGCAACCTAAAATCAATAAAACCAGAATTAAAGCAATATATTGAACTCTTTTCATTGTAGATTTTTTTTTATCCTCAAAAATACTAAATCTTAGGCATAAAAATCGACAACTAAATTAGGCAGTTCTAATTAATGGAAGCTTATAAAACCCAATGACCAAAAATAGACAATTTCCAAGGACAACAATAAACTCCAAATTACATTCAACTCTATTTTGGAATTGTCAAGATCTGAATTTCGAATAAGGAACAAGGATTTTTGATTTCTGAAGAATATCCGGAAAGCTTTCGAGATGCTGATATGAGTTGGATATACAAAATTATATATTTGACGTCCTTATAGAGGATAGATAAAGCGATTTTCTTAGAAGTTGTGACTTTTACTTTTAAAAATTAAAATTAAAATTAAAATTAACCATGACCATTGGACCATTATGAGTGATTTTGGCACCTCCCTTCCAGTCGCCAATGTTACCGCCTTGATCAACTTCAAGATCTATTGCAAAATATTTATAATTAACACCAACACCAAAAAACTCCACTACCTGAAATTGAACGCCCCCGGTAACATCCCATAGACCACCCTTATAGTTTCCAAATGCAATATATAACCAATCAATATCCGCTGTAAGGGCCCATCTGGACGTAGGAGTCCAATAATACCACAATCCTATATTTGGCAGTGGAGCCTTAGCAGTCGTCGATACTTTATGAAAAACAGTCTTGAAATCACTGTTGTCTCCAATTAAAGAAGCTTCACCTTCTAAATAAAGATCCATGAGCACCACGTGAAAACCTATTCCAACACCAAACTCATGTTTTAATCCTTGCGATAATGTTCTTCCTACAATTGATCGCAGAACACCAATTTGAACGCCAAATTCCACTTCCGCGTCAAATTCATAATCCTCCCATCTGATCGGATCATCGAGTGTTGCTTTAAGTACAGTATTAATATTATAAAAGTCGGCAACCAACTTCCATTTATTTGCAAATCTCCATTGAAACCCGAAGTCCATCGTACTCTGATAATTTTTTATATCAAAAGATTTACCCAGATCTATCTCATCACCTATGAACTTACCATTTACACTAAACTTTAAGGATTTATCGGGAAAGAAAACACCTCCGATAAAAACAAATTTATCTGATAATAATGGATGTTTCTTTACCTCTTCCTGTGAATATGAGAATTGACCTATCAAGACAAATAAAAGGAGTAAATATGTTAAATTATTTTTCATAAAGGAGATGCGTATTAACTAGTCGACCCTATTAAATGATATAACATATTGTAACACAGATTAATAAGTTCAATAAATCGTTAAAAAAGCTTGCATAAAAGACAAGGTTTTCGTATATTGAGGTATAAACCTTGTCAAATGCGATCAAAAAAGAAGCCTGAAAATCAACTAAATTTTTTAGCCCCATCCTTAAAAGAACAACTTAACCCCAATCATGAACTTTATTTATTATCAGCGGAGGTTGATTGGAATTATTTTGAAAAAGAATTTTCAAAACATTATTCAGATAAAGGGAGACCTGCTCATCCTATACGATTGATGACCTCCTTACTAATATTAAAATCTATGTACAATTTATCAGATGAAAAATTGGTAGAAGAGCATTGGGAGATGAACAGCTATTTTCAATACTTTTCAGGAGCAACCCATCAAAAATGGGGACAGCCATGTGCTGCTAGTGATTTGGTTTACTTTAGAAAACGAATTGGAGAAGAAGGAATTGAAAAAATATTCAAACATTCTATTGATAAGCATGGTAAAGATGGTAAGGACCCACATGTAAGTGTTGATAGCACAGCCCAGGAAAAGAATATTACTTATCCTACGGATGCCAAATTACACAAGAAAATTATAGACAAATGTGTTAAAATTGCTAATGAACAGAACATCAAGTTACGTAGGAGTTATAAGCGTACGTCTAAACAACTGGTGAGGGATACATATAATGGCAATCATCCTAAACGAAGAAAAAAAGCAAATGCATCCAAACGAAAATTAAAAACTATTGCTGGACGTTTAATAAGAGAACTTCAGCGTAAATTACCTAGTGGATCCCACATAGAGGCACTGGAACTTTTTAACAAAATACTTTCTCAAGAGAAGAATGGTAAAAACAAGATTTACAGCATACATGAACCCGAAGTGTATTGTATGAGTAAAGGAAAGGCTCATAAAAAGTATGAGTATGGATGTAAAGCCTCTGTTGTATTAACCCAGAACACCGGTATTATTGTAGGAGCTTTAACCTTTAAGACAAATGTTTATGATGGTCATACTTTGGAAGAAGTTCTTAAGCAAACTGTGGAGCTTACCGGAAAAACTCCCAAAACAGCTACTGTTGATAGGGGTTATAGAGGAAAACAAACAGTAGGGACTACTAAAATAAATATACC
>Ga0164313_10001016_pt1 | contig 24109 bp, 20 predicted proteins | sample GuaBasSedimGuay4_FD_113735 | JGI IMG/M metagenome (GOLD analysis project Ga0164313, IMG submission 113735) | Subseafloor sediment microbial communities from Guaymas Basin, Gulf of California, Mexico - Guay4, Core 4569-4, 0-3 cm | ecosystem: Environmental > Aquatic > Marine > Hydrothermal vents... | reverse complement strand
GATTCGAAGATCACGCGCACCGTGGTTATCGGAAACGCCAGCAGCCAGTTCACACCCCAGGATCTGGGCGACGAGGTGGCGACCAACCATGTCACCGGCGATACCATCATCATCAACTTCCGTGATCAGGAGGTCAAAAGGGTCAAGGTCCTGGGCAACGCGGTGGGCAGTTACCGTTTTGCCAAGATCGCGGCCATGGTGGAAATGCTGGGCCGCTCCAAGCGCCTGGTGGACCAGTTGGGGCGGTCGGGAGTCGACAGCGTGGCGGCCGCGGACACCCTGGCCGCCCTCGGTGCCTCCAACGCCCAGATTGCTGCCGCCGATTCCCTGCTTTCGGCGGCCCTGGATTCCCTTGCCGCCGCCGGTTTCGATACTACCGAATCGGGCCTGGACTTTTTGTCCAATGCCGAACAGGTCGATTATGCCGGAGGCGAAGTGGTCTTCGAGATGCAGGACCGGACCATGGAAATCCAATACGACGGATCCCTGGAATTCGGGACCATGAAGCTGACCGCCGACCATATCAAGATGGATACCGATGAACGGGAATTGTACGCCGAGGGTGAACCCCTGGTGGAAGATGCCGACAGCATCGTCGGCGAGCGCATGGGGTACAACTTCGAACACAGGACCGCGGCGGTTCAGACCGGCGTCACGGCCATGGATGAATACTATTACAGGGGGGACAGCATCCGGCGGTTCCCTGACCAGACCATGAAGATCTGCGGCGGCAAGATGACCTCCTGCGACCGTGAGGATCCGCATTACCATTTCTGGTCCGAGAACATGAAGATGAGGCCGGGGGACAAGGTGGTCGCCGCGCCGGTGGTCCTTCGCATCGGGCACGTACCCGTGTTTGCCTTGCCCTTCTACTACAAGAGTCTCAAATCGGGCCGGCAGTCGGGTATTCTTTTTCCTTCCTTCGATTTCGGCTGGTCCAGCCGCGATGGCCGTTATATCCGGGACTTCGGCTACTACTGGGCCACCAACGATTACATGGATTTCCTGGTGGAAGGGGACTTCAACGAACGTCGGGACTTCGGTTTCCGGATCCAGAACCGGTACGTGAACCGGTATGCCTTCAACGGGGGCATCGATTACTCCCGCAAGGACGGTCTGGGCGAGGGGCCGAAGACCCGCGAGTGGCAATTCCGCTGGAACCACAACCAGCCTACTCTATTCGACGACTACAAGTTCCGCGCCGATGTGAAAATGGCCTCGTCCACCTTGAGCAGCAACGATCTGGCGGGATCCAACGACCGGGACATTGTCAGTGGCCAGATGAACTCCACGGTCTACATCAGTCGCAACTGGTCCTTCATGAGCGTCAACCTCAACGCCAAGCGGGATGAAAGGGTCAACGCCGAGGATCCCGACGATCCGGGCAGCAACAACCAGCTATATTCCATGACCCTGCCCAGCCTTTCGCTGAATGTCAGGCAGTTGACCCTGGCGCCCTCCCTGCGTGGTGGACAAAAGGGCAGCTTTTTCGGGGACGTGCTGCGGAATACGTATTTTTCCCAGGGATATTCATTTCAGGCCTCGGAAACGGGCAGGGAACTGACCGACACCAAGGATTATCAGGCCAACGGGAACTGGTCCCTGAGTCTGCGTCCTCCCCGGATCGCGATATTCAACATGAGTCTTTCGGCCAGTGCCGCGCAGGGATGGAAGCGGCACGAACTTGGGGGCAGGATCTGGGATGCGGACACTAACCTGGTGGATGGGGGCGCGTATCGCGATACGTCTTCCACCTTCGAGGAAACCTCGCCCAGCCTTTCATTCGGCACCACCCTGGGCACCACCATGTATGGTCTGGTTCCCCTGAACGTGGGCCGGTTCCGCGCGCTACGTCATACCGCCCGGTTCAATTCATCGTGGAACGTCAGGCCGGGGTTGCAGAATCGTCAGGATTACAGTTCAAGTATCGGGCTGGGAATCGGCAACCGGTTCGACCTCAAATTCATCAGCCAGGAAAACGATACGACGTTTACCGAAAAGAAACTGGATGGGGTGGTCGACTGGAACCTGAACACTTCCTTCAACCCCCAGGGAGCTTCCAGGCGGCGCTGGTCGGCTATTTCCAGCGACCTGACCGTCAAGCCGGGGCAAAGCAGTTATCTCAGATTGAAGGTCAACAATTCCATCGACCCCTACACCCTGGCTTTGAAATCCACCCGGTTCACCTACGGCCTGAGTTTTGCGGGACGCCTGGACGTGGGAGAAGTCGGTCAGATGGAAGAGGAGAAACGCAACAGCTCCATCGACCGGCTGGGTGTGGATTTCGAGGCCGAAGCGGACAGCCTCCAGGCAGAGGATCAGTATGGTGAATATGATGAAGACGGCCGCTTTATCGACACCTCGGAACAGGAACAACTTTTCGACGGCGAAGAGAGCAGGTTCTATGATTTCTACAACCGTTCCGGCCGCCAGTCGGGCCCGGGTCAAAAAGATCCGACCGAAGGCGGACAGTTTGTTCCCTTCGATGTAAATGCATCCTTATCTTATAGTTACACGAACGCCACGCAAACCAAACGTGCCACCGGAAACTTTTCCCTGAATACCCATGTGACGCGGAAATGGCAGTTCCGTTACCAGGCCTCCTTCGACCTGGCCTCCGGGATGGCCACCCGGCAGCAGTACAGCCTGCACCGCGATCTGCACTGCTGGAAATTCGAATTCACGCGCACCATCAGCGCGGTCGATTCGCAGTTCGGTTTCCGGATCTATCTGAAGTCCATTCCCAGTCTGAAATTTGCCCGTGGCCGCGAGGACTACATGGGGTCCGTCGGTGGCGGACTTGGCGGGGGAGTCTTCTGATCACCTCTGGGATATGCCCGCCCTCACGCCTCTTTCCTGATTTTGGAAAAACCCGGTTTTGATTTTTTCGCTCCAGGCCTGGAAATACTCGATTTAGATGTTGACAATCCCTTTGGGGCCGGGGTTTGATGGCCTTCTGAAAGGAGGTGATATGTATGAATAAGACGGAACTTACCGAACAACTGTCCAAGAAGACCGGAATGACCAAGGCCGCGGCCAAGCGCGCTGTTGATGCTATCTTCTCAACCTCTCCGCGAGAAGGGATCATCGCCAACGCAGTTTCCAAGGGTGATCGGGTGCAGATCACCGGCTTTGGGACGTTCGAACGTCGCAAGCGTAAGAAAAGGATGGGTCGCAATCCTCAGACCGGCGCCTCGCTGGTCATTCCCGCGGCCAAGTATCCCGCTTTCGTGGCGGGTAAGAGCCTCAAGGACCGGGTGCAGAAGTAACCGGACCTGAATGGTGAAGGAAAGGGCGGCTGTCAGGCCGCCCTTTTCTCATGTAACAGGTTGCCCCGCTGGGGGCCTCCAATTATTATGATAGCGGAACTTTGGACCACCAGCGGAGGTATCAGCCCGATGGTGATCATGATTTGCCGCCGGAGTAAGGCGGCATCCGTTTACAGCAAGCGTGAAAGGTATTCCCAATGATCAAGCTCAAGGACCTGACCGGTGTCCTGCGTCTGGCAAGTCTGACGCTGGCACTGGCCTTCGTTATATCCGCGGTCGCTCCGGTATTACAGCCGGACGGCGCCCGGGCGGGCGAGGGTTCCTGGCAGGACCTGGTTCTCCTGTACACCACCGACATCAAGGGAAAAATCGAACCCTGCGGCTGAAAATCCAACAAGCGTGGCGGGTTGGCCCGGAGGGTCACCTTTCTGGACGAAGTTTGGAGCGAAGAGCGGCCGATGCTGATGGTGGACGGCGGCGACCTTTTCGGGTCCCGTAACAAGAACCAAAAATACCAGACCACATTTCTGGCGGAAATGACCGGGGAGTTGGGGTACGACGCCATCGCCCTGGGTGAACGGGACCTGAACTACGGGTTGCCCTTCCTGCTGGAAATGATAGAAAAATTCGATCTGCCCTACATCAACGCCAACGTGCGTTCCGGTAAGACCGGTGAACTCATTCTGCCCGAGTTCGTGGTGGTGGAAAGAGGCGGGATCAAGTTCGGCATCGTCAGTATCATGGGTGCGGGGTACAAGATCATCTCCATGGCTGCCGAGGAAGAGGTCTACCAGGTGGACGATCCGGTGGCGGTCCTGCGTGACCTGTTGCCCAGGATGCGTGAGCAGGCGGACTCGATCATACTGCTGTCCCATCTGGGTGAACAGGGTACCGAGGCTCTGTTGAAGGAAGTTACCGGAATCGACATGTGTGTCATCGGTCATACGTCCCGCAACATCAATGCCGAGCGGGTCATCAACGATACGGCGGTTTTTGCCTCCGCTTTCGAAGGCCGGTACATCGGCCGGGCAAATCTCTTCATCGACAATGTCGACGGCCGGGTCATGGCCATCGATGTGGGTATCACCACCCTCAACGATAAAATCGAGGATGATGGGGAAATGCTCGCCCGTGTGGAGCAGTACAAGGTCGATCTGCTGGAATTCAAGACCGCCAAGCGGGCCGAATTCCCGCGGACCATGGGCTCGGACAAGGAATCCTTTCTTGGCGATCGCGCCTGCATGGCCTGCCACCAGGATGCCTGGAATGTGTACCTGGACTCTCCCCACCGGTCGGCCTTCGCCACCATCCGCAACAAGGGGCAGAGCTTCGAGCCGGAATGCCTGTCGTGCCACACCACCGGTTACCAGTTCAAGAACGGCTACTCCGACGAAGCCCCGTTCAACAAACTGGCCAATGTCCAGTGCGAAGCCTGTCACGGTTACGGCAGTGAACACGCCCGGGACAACAAGTGGGTTGCCCAGGCCAAGGATTCCTGCACCATGTGTCACGATCAAAAGAACAGTCCGGAATTCGACTATGCGGTCTACTGGGAAAAGATCAAACATTAGGAACATCCTGGGCTTTACCCTGCTCTGGGTTGCCTGCGGCATGATTTCGTCAGGGGTGCGGCCGGTCCGCGCCCTTGACGTATTTACCCTTTGGCGGCAGCCGGAACTTCCTCTGCGCATGATCGAGGGCGCCTGGGCCGATTACCGGACGCAGGTCATGGTCGGCGGGCGCCGCGATGAGGGCCTGACACGGATCATATGTCTGGATCGCGCCAACGGTTCCGACGATGAAACCTGGCTGCTGGAATTGATTCCCCTGGACGAAATGCCCGACGGAAGCTTCGTGCCCGTTCCCGGTGAGGGGGCCAGGCTGAGGTTGTCCCGGACCATGCTGAACAGGCAGGGGCACCTGCTGGACGCCGTCGTCGAAGTCGAAAAGTGGCGGGACGGAATTCCCGAAAAAATATCCGAGGACCAACTGCGCAACGACCCCCTTGTGTCCGCCTCCCTGGACACGGAGTTCACCCCGGACAGCACCGTCAGGAAGGACCCGACCAATCGGGTCGTGTCAGGAACCCAGTACCTCTGTGACCAGTTCATCATGAGCGCGGCCGATACTCAGAGTGCCGACCTGCCGGCGGGCAGGATGATTCAAACGACCACCAGGGAAATTACCGCGGCGGTTCACGAAGAGATTCCCTTTCTGGGCCTCGCCTTCGCGGCGGAAAGGGTCCGGTCGGAGTCAAAACTGGACCCGCCGAGTAGGAAATTCTCCGCACCGCCTCCCCAGGTGAGGGTGGAGGTGATGGAATTGCTTGGGTTTGGCTATCATGCGAAACCTGTTCTCGGTCCCCGCGATTGACCCCCACCAGCACCTTATGGTATAGTTACATCATGATTCCAAACGACCTAAATGAATTCCGGGTTGAGGCCCATGAATTTTTGCTGGGCCAGCAAAAGCCTTTACCCACTCCGGCCATAGCCCGGCGTCTTTTCGGCGCCCGCCGCCATGAAATGCCCGAGACCCAGGTCGTGGTTCGGGCCCTGTTGGGGGATGACCCCCGCTTCGTCGAAACCCATGATCATTGCTGGACCGTGCTGGGGTCGCCTCTTTTGAGCAAAGCGCTCCGGGAAGCGACTTTTTCGGTGGTTGACCTGGAAACGACGGGCAGCGTCATCGGTGTCGATGAAATCATTGAGATCGGCCTGATCCAGGTCCGGGGTGGCAAGGTGGTCAAGCGGTTCGAATCCCTGGTCTGGACTGATCGGGCCATTCCGCCCTGGGTGGCCCGGTTGACCGGGATCAGCAACGATAACCTGGAAGGGGCGCCCACTTTTTCCGATCTGGCCGAAAACCTGGTGGGTCTTCTCGACGGGAATGTCTTTGTGGCCCATGACATCCGTTTCGATCTTCCGTTTTTGAGGTGGGAGTTCGCCCGGCGGGGTATCGGACGCCCGGCGGTGACCGGTTTGTGCACCCTTCAACTCAGTCGTCAGTTCTGGCCCGACCTGGGGAGTCGGAGTCTTCCCGACCTGGCGGCGCATTTCGGAATCGACCACGGCAATCCCCACCGGGCCGGCGCCGATGCCTCTGCTACGGCCGGTGTTCTTCTCGAAGCGCTCAAGGAGTCCTACCAGCTCGGGCTGGTGGATCTGGGCGATCTTTACCGTGTCGAGGAGATCAAGGCCGCCCGGACGGACGACAAGGACTCCCTCGCCTCGCGCGCCGCCGAATCCTGATCCCGCCTGTTTAAAAAAATTTCCACATTAGTTTCAAATATTTCGGCCCACGATATTGACTCGCAATTGACATTGTAATAGTATGCCTTCCAATATACACGTCCTGGCAGGCAGGAGCCTTGTTGATTTACACATCCAGGACAGGCGCGTAACCGGAGCCAAGGAGGAGCCAATGGCCAGCGTCAAGGAAGATGATATTCTTGTTCGTGATGAAAGTTTCGTTAAATACGAAAGGCTTTTGACCAAAGCCGAAACCGAGGGGCGCATCGACGGTCCGAAAAAGTGTCTTGTGTGCGGAATGCGCTATATGTGCAAGGATGAAGCCGACAACTGCTGCAAGATCAATCCCTGACCACATCTGGTGAACCTGATGAAGTCCAGACAGTTTTGTTCGGTCTGCAAGGACTGGCTAGAAATGGAAGTCGTCCCTACCAGTGATGGTGAGGAGGATGATGGTGTCATCTGGTTCCGCTGCCCCCAGTGCCAGGGCTTTTTGCCCAAGCTGAGCGGGGCGGATCTCAAGACCGACGCGGAAAAAACAGCGGATTCTCCGGATACTTCGGCTCAGGCCGGTAATCCGGAACCGGAAGCTGAACCCGCTAAACCAGCCGATCCCCCGGAATCCCCAAAATCCGCAAAGCCCGCGCAAGGTTTGCCCTGGGACAGTCCCGCCGACATGATGGAAGCCAGGCGCATTGCCGGTGATCCCCAAAGTCTGCCCGAGTTGGATGACCTCGCCGGGGACGCCGCCGCCGCGCCGACCGCCAAAAAGAAAAAATCGGACAAGTCTGATGAACCCGCGGAGCCCGCGGAACCCATTCATGAATACGCCGCCATGCTCGAGGCGCGGGGCCAGGAGGAACCCACCCCCTATCGGCCCTGGGAAACCTACGAGGTCGGACAGTGTATCCATCATCAGGCCTGGGAGGACTGCGGGGTGGTGGTCGCCAAGGAGAAGCTGCCGGGGGGGCGTCAGGTCATCAAGTGCTATTTCGAAGAGGCCGGGGTCGTTCGTTTGATTGAAAAGGCGCCGCGGTAGTCATGTTTTCCCTCTCCCTTGGAGGATCGGGCGCTTCACCGGGGATTTTTATCCGGTCTCGGTGGGCCTTCCTTTTCCTGTTGTATCTTCTTTTTCTTCCAGGTGGGGCCAAGGCCCAGTTGCCGCATCTGGACGCCATCCCCTGGTTCACTCCGGCTGATTCCACGTCGCGCCTCGCCCTGGTGGTGGAAATCAACCGTTTCCACGACCCGAAGTTCGATTGGAACCTGAGCCGGGTTCTTTTGACGGCCGTACTGCCCGCGGGTGACGATGCCACTTTTTTCCTGCGCCTGCCCCACATGACCTTCGACACCGGAAATATAACGGTTGCCCAGCGGTGGCCCTGGGTCATCGGGGAAGAAGGTAAGGACGGTTGGCCCCACGAGAAAAGAATGTCCAGTTTCGGGCAAATCGAAGTGGGGGTCACCGGTCCGGTTAAATTGCCGTTGACCGGCGGGGTCGATTACGCTTTGGCACTGGGTTTGCCAACCGGCAGCGACCGGGTGTATCCGTTTTCCTCCACGAGCCTTCCGCTGCGTTTGGAATTGAAGAAAATCGTTCCCCTGGCCAGGAGAACTCATCTGGGCCTGGTGGCGGGATATCTGTCCAACATGGATTCAGGCAGGGACAACCTGACCTCGGAGGCTTTTCCGAGCGGGTACCACTTGGGAGCTTCGTTGGATTTCTATCGGGGACCCGGGAGCAGGCTCGGCGTGACCTATGATTTCCACGACCGGAAATCGCGCCTGTCCCAGATGGTGCAGGTCCAGTGGTGGCTGCCCTGGGGAGACAGCGGTTCCCTGGGATTCAAGGTGGCCCGGGAACTTCAGGGAACCCTGGATCGACCCGCCGCCTGGTATTTCACCGTGGGCTGGCGTTTCGACAGCGCCAAATATCGTCCCCAGGTTGCCGCGACCGAACCCTGATCCCCTGCCCGGGGTGTTCAGGCTTGCTTTTTGCCCTGCCGATTCCCTTCCCTGTCCGGAAACGCACGAAGCAGCCCCCTGCCTCCTTTTCGCACCTTGAGGATGACCCTTGTTCCCTGTGGTTCCCCGCCGTTTCCCGGGGTGGGGGAAAGGTCCCGTGGTTTCCTTGTTGATCCCCCCTAATCTGCTGTTCCCCAAGGGATTTAGCCATGGCATACGCTTTGCGTTTTGGGCCGCATCGCAGTTTTGTCAGGTCCGCCAAAGGGCTCTGGCATTCCAGGAATGTTTCAGGGAGTTCGATTTTGACCCACGTCCTCTTCAACGGTGATATTCAGCGGCACCCCGCCCTGCGGTCCCTGTTGTGGCAGTGGGGGGTGACGGTGGGCCGTATGCCCCACAACGACGGTACGGCTGTCCGGGCCACGGTGGAAGACTGCGATACCGTGTTGCTGTTGATTCAGGACCCGGGTCACGAAGAAATTGATTTCGGCGCCATGCCCGATGGTGCGGAAGCGGAAGGGGCGGCCGCGGCTGCGGCCCCCCTTCTTGCAATAGGGCCCGAGTCACAGTCCAAAGCGGAAAATCCCTGGGTCACGATTCCCGAAGTCGGTCCGGGCGGTTCCCGCCTGAAAGTGGCTCTTCAATCCTGCCTGGAAAGGGCTCGCGAACTGCGCGGACAGTCTGCTTCCAGGTATGACGGCAACCAATTCCGGGACTTCGTGGGGCACGAATTGCGCAGTCCCCTGACTGCGGTCAAGACCGCCCTGACCGCCCTGGGGGTCGAAAAATCACCGGGCCCCGGTTCGGTAAGAATGCTGGAGTTGGCCATGCGCAACCTCAAGCGGCTGGCCGATACGGTGGAGTGGAGCCAGGAGTTGGTGTCTTTGGCCGAAACGGCTCCGGCCGCCCATCTGGTACCTGTTCGGGCAGCTGCCGTTGCAGGCGTCATTCCGGGCCATCTCGAGGTTCTTCTGGAAAAAAATGGTGGAGCGGATGAAATACTCACGGACCTGAGATTGCTGGAAATCCTGGCCCGCCAGATGGAACGTGTTTTTCATTACGCCTGTCCGGAAAGCCACCCCGTTTTCCATCTGGTGTTGGATCAGGACAGTGGGGATTGCCGGCTTACCGCATCGGTTTTGGAAAACGACCGTACCAAAATCCCCTGGAACCGGGCGGAATTCGAAAATCTGACCAGGATGTTGATTTCTCCCCATTTGCTCCAGGTCCTGGGATCTGGAACCCGTGTTCGGACCGGGGCAGGGGATATCGCGGAACTTTCCCTCAGTTTGCCACTGTGGACCGTTGGGGCCTCTCCAGCCAGGGAACCTCTCTGCACCGTCTGAAGTGTTGCGTGACCCGCCCTAAAGTGTATGATCTCCAAATCAAGTTTTGACCAGGGACTCCTGCGGGGAAAAGTCATGCCCGATCAGCACGGGGGCGGGGGGCAAAAACCGGCCGCCAAAAACCCTTCCGATTCAGTTGCCGCCGCTTCGTTGAGACGGGCGGGGGCGATGCATGACATCAACCAGATGCTTGCGGTGATAATGGGCCGCGCCGAGCTTCTGATCATGCGCGATGGATCCGATTCCTGCCGGGAGGATCTCGAGGCCATTGTCCTGGCCACCGGCGATGCCGCCTCCATGATCAAAAGGTTGCGGATGGGGCTTCCTCCGAAGCAGGGTGATGGCGCCGCCGCGGCGGTCAACCTGGCCGATGCGGTGGACGCGGTTTCCCTGTTGATCCGACCCCAGGTGACGGGCAGCTGGGCCGGGGCGGAAAATGACGGCGCCCCGGGGTCGTGGGTTTTCGACGCGAATGTCCCCGCGGATCTGTTCACACCGGTGCCGGGCCAGGTGGTCAGGGAAGTGTTGAGCAACCTGCTGATCAATGCTTTGGAGGTTATGCCCGACGGTGGACACATCCGCATCGGGGCTTCCGCCCATGAAGGGCGTGTGATCCTGAGTGTCAGTGACAATGGACCCGGGCTGGACAAAGAGGTCGCCAGGCATATTTTCGAATCCGGTTTTTCGTCCAGCGGCGAGGATTTTCGGGGAGTCGGCCTGGCGGCCAGCCGACAGCTGTTGAAGTGTTTCGACGGCCGGTTGAATCTTGGCCCCAATCAGGAAGTCGGCGCCCTGTTCCTGGTGGACCTGCCCCGGACCGATGGAGTTCTTCCGGTGGTTGTGGAAAAATCCTCTCAGGAACCGGAACCCGGAACCCGGCCAGCGGGTTTTTCAGTGCTGGTGGTTGATGACGATTCCGGGGTGCGGGAAATGCTCACCGAAGTGCTGACCGAACTGGATTGCCGGGTGACTTCCTTCAGGGATGCCAAAAGTGCCCAGGAAGGATTCGTGTCGGGAAAATTCGGGCTGGCCCTGGTGGATCAGTCCCTGCCCGGCCTCACGGGGTTGGAACTGGCGTCCCGGTTGAGGGAACAGGACCGATCCCTGGTGATCGTCCTGATCACGGGCTGGGGCCGGGAGGAGATTCTGAACGGGGTCGATCCCTCCATCGTGGACCAGACCGCGACCAAACCCCTGGAATGGTCACGACTCAAAGAAATTTTGGACAAAGGCGCCGATCTGAACCGCCGCCGGCGGCAGGCCGATGCCGAATAATCGCTGAAGGGATGGATTTGATGATATTGATGCGGCACCTGGGCGCCCTGTTTCAGGGCAGCTGGCGAGGTGGGGTCCTTTGGGCTCTGGTGGTGGGTATTGGTTGGGTTCTGGCCGTGAACCAGGCGGGTGCGGCAACTCCCGAAGATAAAAAGGCACCGGAACTGACCTTGTCTTTTGTGACTTTGGACACCATGTCCCTCGGCGATGTCGGTATCATTGCCGGAATCACCTGGATGGGGCCCGATACGTTGGTGGTGCTGGAAGATATCCCGGATTCGGTGAGTGTATCGGGAGACCGTGAAGTCAGTCTGGTTTTTCGGGACCGGGCCGGGGAAATTTTGTTGAAAGAGGATTTCAGCGGCGTGCTGGACCGGGCCCTGGCCTGGGACGGGGAATACCTCTACAGTTGCGGGGATGCCGATGACGGCAGCTCCATCCTGTACCAGATTCAGGTGGACACGCTTCAGGTCGAGGAAGCTTTCGACGCTCCCGGACACCGTCCCTCCGCCATGTGTTTCGACGGGCGCTACCTTTGGCTCACCGACCGGGACACCGGCCGGGTGGATCGGTTCGATCCCGAGGCCGGCGCCATAACCCGCTCAGCGGTGACTCCGGGGTTTTCGCCCTACGGCGTGGCCTGGGACGGACGGAACATGTGGGTGACCGACAGCGCAACCGGACGCCTGTACCGGCTGTCCGGATCCCGGCGTTCATGGAGCGCCACGGTGGATACCGGATCATTTTTGTTTCGCGGTCAGGATCTCCTTCTGCTTCACGATGGGCGAGCATTTTGGTATGTCTTACCGCAGCAGAGGGTTGCGGTAGAGATGTTATTCAATTGAGTGGGTTTCTTGACACCGGATTGAAGTGGGCTTATTCTGAATTACGAAAACAGAAATCAATTTCGTAGTTCAATAGGAACTTCAGGAGCCATTTCAATAGCGAGAGGTCCACTATGATGCCCGTAAACCCGTCCAAGGAAGTCGACGAGAGCTTCGTCAAGGAAAAGGAAGCCGCCTTCGCGGATTTCATCCAGCGCAAGGGTCTGAAGACCACTCGTCAGCGTAATACCATCATCTCCGTCTTCTTTCGGCTTCGGGGACACATCTCGGTTGAAGAGCTGCTGAACGAGGTCAAGAAGGTCAATTCCAGAATCGGTTACGCGACGGTCTACCGTACGCTGCACCTGTTGGTGGAAAGCAATCTTGTTGAAGAGCGCCGGTTCGGTGACGGGCTGGCCCGTTACGAAGGACATTCCGATGTGGAGCACCACGACCACATGATCTGTCTCGAGTGCGGAGTGATTTCCGAATTCTTCAATCCCCGGTTGGAGGCTCTCCAGGAAAAGCTGGCCGAGGAAAACAACTTCGAGATCTATCGCCATCGTCTGGAGCTTTACGGCGCCTGCAAGGACAAGGATGCCTGCAACAAACGCAAGAACAGCAAAGCCGCAGAAGCCCGGGGTGCCTGACACCAGCGGAAACTGGTTGACCATCGAGGTCGATCCAGCTGCCCTTTCTCGGAACATCGCTGTTTTCCGCCGTCTGGCGGGACCTGATACGCGACTGATGGCCGTGGTCAAGGCAGATGCCTATGGCCACGGTCTTCTTATTGCTTCGCGGGCCTTTCTGGAGGGGGGCGCCGATTTGCTGGGCGTCCACTCCGTTGCCGAGGCCGTTGGTTTGAGGCGCGGGGGAATTGAAGCGCCCATTCTGGTCCTGGGGCCGGTCAACCGCTCGGAGGCCGATACCGCGGCCGAACTGGATGTGGAAATTACGGTGGCTTCGGTTCCCGCCTGCCGGGCGGCAGCCGAAAGCCGGGCCGGTGTGAAGGTTCACCTCAAGGTGGAAACCGGGGTCAACCGGCAGGGCCTGGTCGAGTCTGAAATCGATGAAGCGCTAACGGTTCTGAAAGCATCTGCCGAGCTTGAAATAGTGGGTCTTTCCAGTCATTTTGCCGACATCGAGGACACCACCGACCACGGTTTCGCCAAGGTCCAGATGAAACGGTTTGATGGTTTCCGGGACATGTTGTCCGCGGCGGGATGCGACGACCTGGCCCAGCACATGAGCTGCAGCGCGGCCGCCCTGCTGTGGGATCGCAGCCACCGGTCCATCGTCAGGGTGGGCATCAGCGCCTACGGAGTGTGGCCTTCCGGGGAAACCCTGGTCTCGGTTCGCCAGCGCGGGCGGGAAGAGGTCACCCTGGAGCCCGCGGTGACCTGGAAGGTGGCCGTGTCGCAGGTTCGGCAGGTTCCCGCAGGGGAAACCGTTGGCTACGGTCGGGCCTGGAAGGCCATGACCGACAGCCGCATCGCGGTTCTGCCGGTGGGCTATTCCGATGGGTGGCCCCGGGCCCTTTCCGGCGGGGGATACGTGCTGATCCACGGCCGCCGGGCGCCCATTGTGGGCCGTATCTGCATGAATCTGTGCATGGTCGATGTCACCCACATTCCGGGGGCCGCCGCCGGGGATCATGCCGTTTTGCTGGGTAGTCAGAACGACGAAACCATTACCCCGGAAATGCTGGCCGATCTGTTGGGTACAATCCCCTACGAAGTACTCACCCTGCCGGGTCCCACCTGGACCCAAATAACTGTCTAACCGGCCACATCGGCCTGGAGAATAAATGTTCCGTTCTCTCAACAGCTTCTTCAAAGACAAAATCGCCCCGGCGGAAAACGGGACCAACGACCTGAATAAACTTCAGGTGGCCACCTGCGCCCTGTTGCTCGAAGCCGCCCATGCGGACAGTGATTTTACCGCGGAAGAGGAAGCGACCATTGCCCGGATGGTGGGCGCCCGGTTCGGGCTGGATGCCGAACAGACAGCGGAGCTTCTTCACGTGGCCGACGAGGAAAGACAATCCAGCGGGGACCTCTACCAGTTCGCCCGCCTGGTAAACGACAGCTTTACCCACCCCCGCAAGCTGGCCGTCCTGGAACTGCTCTGGCAGGTGGTCTACAGCGACGGGGTTCTGGAAGCCCACGAGGATGCCCTCATGCACAAGATGGGTACCCTGCTCGGCGTCCGGCACGAGGAATTGATGGCCCTGAAGCTGAAGGTCAAGGGTTCGGGATCGTAGGCGGGGCCGCCCTGATTTTTTGGCGGACGGGCCTGCTATCTGGTATGCTGTGAATTGCTGTTCTCAATACGGGGCGGCACACGGAAAGGGGGAATGATATGGCCAAATGGTTAATGACCGTTTTCATCCTGGTAATTTTCGCGCCGGCGGCGATTGCCGGGGAAGACCCGGGGCCCGAAGCCCTGGGCGTCTACTTTGACAAGTTCGGTGATCGAAACTGCAAAGACGATCTGGAGGCGGGAGCATCCTTTTCCGTCTGGTTCGTCTACACCAACCCCTCGCAAAGTTCAATCCTGGGTTTCGAGGCCGGTTACCACACGACGGCCGCCTTCGTGCAGTTGGGTCTTTTCCCGCCCTGCGATATTCTCACCCCGGTTGAACCGGAACTGGACAACCTGCACCTTGCCTGCCCTCCATTCCTGGTCACGACCCAGGCCACACCTCTGTACCGTATCGACTATCTGTATCTGGGTTTCGAGGCGGTGGACGCAACCTTCCATCTGGAAAGGGCCAGGGAATCAACCCAACCGGGCAATAATCCCCACATCATTTTAACCGACGGAAGCTACCTGGAAGTACAGGCGGGATACCCTGCCTACACAACCGTATTTTGCGGCGTCCCCACCGAAAAAATAGCCTGGGGCTCAATAAAAAGTTTATACCGTTAGCTTGAGAAAAGCCCCCCCCCCGGGGGCCTTTTCTGCCCTCTGGATATCGTCCCGGCTTTGTGCTTGGGTGTAGGGTCCGTTTCCTTGCAAAAAGAATCCCGGTAATCCGCAGGCCCATCTGAAAGATGGGCTGAGGACATCCGGGATTCTTTTTGCAAGGAAACGGATCCGGCCCCTAGGCCAATTTCAGCACGATATCCTCAGATTGGATAAGAGGATACTCGGCAAACTTTTTCTTGAGCTCCACCAGCAGATCAATGGACCCCACCACGGTAGCCTGACCGCAGGCCTCGTAATGGTGGGCCACGGAATAGGCCTCGATTCCCTTGGCTGTGGGATCGAGTTTTACATTGTGCTTGAAACCTTCAACCCGCAGCCCCGCGGGCAGATTTTTCACCAGGCTTACGATTTCTTCATTGTACCGGGGAGCGAAGGCCTGGAACTTGAAGTCCAGGCTCGCCGAACGGATGTGGCGGTGGGAGGTGATCTCCAGCCCGGTTTCCCTGGCAATCCGTTTGGTCCGTTTTTTCAGCAGGGCGCTGGTTTCACTGTCCACGACGAGGTGGCAGTCGGTGCCCCGGATTCCCACCATTTCGGCCATCTTCTCCACTTTGCCCTCGTGGTGGATACCCGAGTCGTAACTGTAGATGATCTTGGCGTCGTCGAGGGTGCCCATGACAAAACCCTTCATGAACGCCCGCACGACCTTGGGTTTACCCAGGAAAACGACTTCGTAGAATGACTTCTTGGCCATTTTCAATCTCCTCTACCAAAAGAATACAAAGGTCACGATGACGAAGATCGGCATCAGGATCGGGACGGACCACTTGAGCATGTATCCGAAGAAGCTGGGCATGGGAATACCGGCCTCCTCGGCGATGGCCTTGACCATGAAATTCGGCGCGTTTCCGATGTAGGTCATCGCGCCCATGAACACCGCGCCAGCAGAAATAGCCGTCAGGTCACGGATGAACATCTCCAGTCGCAGGGATGGGTCAAGGTACCCGAGCATGCCGGGGATATCGGCTTCCACCTTGCCCAGGTCGCCCAGAGCGGCATTGAAGAAGGTCAGGTAGGTGGGCGCGTTGTCCAGGAAGCTGGACAGGATGCCCGTGGCCCAGAAATACCGCACCGGCCCGTGCACCGCGTTGGTCAGATCAGACAGGGCGCCGGCCGACCCCGCCTTCAAAATGGCCAGGGCGGGAATGATCGTCATGAAGATGCCCGCGAACAGGTAGGCCACCTCCTGGATGGGGAACCAGGAAAAGCCGTTCTTCTCGCGCAGGGTCTTGGCGGTGGTCTTGAGCGAGAGGATACCCATCGCGATGATGATGATGTCCTTCAGCCAGTTCTGGAACGGCACGACCAACGCGTGGCTGCCGCCACTGTAGATGGGAACGTCGAACAGGTTGAGGGAACCGGACATGATTACCGCGCCCATGACCCCGAGAAGGAAGAAGAAGTTGTGCCAGCCCTCGATGTGGATAGGCTCGGCATTGGGATCGGCTTCGGGTTTGTTTTCTTCCTTGCGGTAGAAATGGGTGTCGACGAAGAAGAAGACGATCAGCAGGAGACCCGAAGTCAGCAGCATCTCCTTGATGAGGCCGGTGGTGACCCAGAAGAAGGGCACGTTGTGCAGGAAGCCCAGGAACAGGGGTGGGTCGCCCAGCGGCGTCAGCGAACCGCCGACGTTGGCCACCAGGAAGATGAAGAAAACCATCAGGTGAACCTTGTTGCGCCGCCATTCGTTGGCCCGCAGCAGGGGACGGATCAGCACCATGGCCGCGCCGGTTGTCCCGATCAGCGAAGCCAGGAAGGTGCCGATCAGCAACAGGACGAAGTTGACCTTGGGCGCGCCGCGCAGCGAACCGCCCAGGTAGATTCCGCCCGAGATCGTAAAAAGTCCCCACAGCAGGATGATGAAGGGAATGTAGTCCATCAGGTAGATGTGCAGTATATCCTGGGTGGCCTCGCTGGGGTTCCAGAAAAGGAAGGGCACGGCGAACAGCAGGGCCCAGAAGGCGGAAACCTTGGGAAAGTGCGCATGCCAGAAATGGGGAGCGACCAATGGGCCCAGGGCGATGGACAGCAGGATGCCCACGAAGGGGATGATCGTCCACAGGGGGAGCAGGCCGACCGGACTGGTGTGCCCGGCCCCGTGGCCCTCGCCGTGGTCTTCGCCATGAACGGCTCCGTGCTCACCGGCATTTTCAGCCGTGGCCTGGCCCGCGGTCGCCTGGTCATGGCCATCCCCATGGTCCTGGGCCGTCGCGGGCAGTGAAAAAAGTAAAACGAGACACGCAGCCACCAAAAGCATGAACAAATGGCGGGGAGTGAAACACAGGTGACGCACCATTGGGAAAAGCCTCCTGGCAACAGTCGGTATTACTGGTTGGTGTGGCTGGGAGCGTAGGGTACCATCTTGCCCAAGTCAAGATTGGCCGTGCACGCTTGCCTGTCAAATTGTCGATAAACCATGGGGTACCACCGACCGATGCGTATTGCCCACCTCAGCTCGATGACGGGATTCTATGGGGGCGAGGTATGCCTGCTGAATCTGGCGTCGGGCATGCAGCGTCGCGGGCACTCGGTGGCCTGCGTGGTCAGGTCGGGCAGCCGTCTGCGCCGGGAACTGGAGGCCGCGGGCATCGAGGTCTTCACCATGCCCCTGGTGGACTGGTACGAACCGGTGAGCGTGGCCCGCCTCAGGCGTTGGCTGATTCGCAAAGACATCCAGGTTCTTCACACCCACCTTCCACGGGACTATTTCATCGCGGCCGCCGCCACCCTGGGCACCGGTGTGTTGAACGTCGGATCACGCCACCAGTTGCATCGGATTTCCCTGCCGGTCTTCAAACGGCCCTTCATGAGCCGGTTCAGTTCCATGATTGCCGTCAGCAAGGCCGTACGCAGGGGGCTGGTGGCCTCGGAGGTCATGGACGCCGACCGGGTGGTTACCATTCCCAACGGAATTGAAAGTGTCATCGGCGACCGTTCCTTCCTGGACCTGCGCCAGGTTGCGAAGGTGGGTCCCGACGAACCGGTTGTGGGTTTTGTCGGCCGGCTATGCCCCGGAAAAGGGGTGGAAATGCTGCTGGAGGCCGCGGCTCTTCTGCGGCCGCGCTGGCCCGATTTTCGACTTTTCATTCTGGGGGATGGCCCGGGGATCAATGGTTACGTCAGGGGCCTGAGACAAATGTCCATCCGCTTGGGGCTGGCTGAGAATGTCCATTTTTTTGGGTACGTGGACAAGGCGGCGGCGGCCTGCTCCGCCTTCGACGTCCAGGTGGTCTGCTCCCAGGCCGAGCCCTTCGGCCTGGTGACGGTGGAGGCCATGGCCCAGGGACTGCCCGTGGCGGTGACCAACAGCGGGGGCAGCCCGGAAATCGTGCGTGACGGCGTGGAGGGATTCCTGGTGGAGCCCGACGATGCCAGGACCCTGGCCCTGAGGCTGGATTGTCTGCTGGATTCGCCGGGCCTGCGGCGTGAGATGGGGGCCAGGGGCCGCGAACGCGTCAGAAGCCGCTTTTCTCTCGACCACATGCTGGACGCCACGGAGGCCCTGTACATGAAAGTACTGGGCCTGTCCGTGGTGAAAGAACGCAGGGCTACCGCATGATCAGGAGATCATTTTGGTGATGACAGGCGAGATGCCGTCGATCATCAATTGAACAGCGATCACCGTCACGAGCAATCCCATCAATTTTTCGATGACTTTCATGCCGGTGCGACCGAGCTTGGCCAGGACCGCGTCCGCGCCCATCAGGATGACGCCGGTCAGCAGCAGGATGCCCAGGACCGCGCCCATGACCAGGGGGATGCCCAGGTGCGAGGGCGCCTGGGGAGTGAGGACCATCACGGCGGTGATCGAGCCGGGGCCGGCGATCATGGGGATGGCCAGCGGGGTGATCGAAGGATCGTCGTCATCCTCTTCATCATCGCTCAGTTCAACGTCCTTGGCATATGCCCGGCCGATACCCGTGCGCCAGCGCCGGGGCTTGGACTGAAGCATATCCAGGCCGATGCCGAAAAAGATGACCCCGCCGGCGATGCGGAAGGCATTGAGGGTGATACCGAACAGCTCGAGAATCTGGTGTCCCACCACAGTGAACATCAAGAGTACGAAAAAGGCGGTGATCAGGGCCTTGACCAGGACCTTGCGTTTTTGCCGCTGGTCCATGCCGGAGGTCAGGCCGCTGAAAAACGGGATGACACCCAACGGATCGATGACCGCGAAAAGGGATGAGAAGGACAGAATGAGGAAGGCTGTAGTGCTCATGATTCACCTCCGAGGTGGTTGAAGTCAGGATCGTTGGCGGGCAATATGGTTGTTAAAATCCGGAAGTCCAGTGTAGTGTTTCAGCATTGACAGCCATCGCTCACGGCGGGCCGCAAGTGCATGGGCCGCCGCTGGATTCCTTTACTCAGGGGTTTACCCGATCATGGGTTCAAAAAAGAAAACCAGACCTTCGGGGGTGCTGTTGAGTGGCGTCCTGGTGGTTCTGGCTGCCCTGGTTGCCGTGGCTTCCCTGGTGCCGGTTCCCCGTCTCTGGGGGGTCAACCATCTGGCCTATTTTTCCACCCCGGTGCGCCTGGCTGCCCTGGGCCTGATCGCTCTTTCCCTTGTGCCCCCTGTGGCCGGATCAATCCACCGCAGATTGACGGGGTGGCTGGCTTTTCCCGCCTCGGGCCGTCGTTCCCTGTTGGTCGCCCTCCTCGTCTCGCTGTTGGCGGTGGGAGGTTTCTTCGCTTTCCAAGCGGGCAGCCTGCTTCTGGGTGACGGGCACATGATCGGCTCCACCTACGACAAGGCTCTGGCTGGGGACGCGACGATGAACACCTCGTCGGTCGCCAAAATTTTGAAAAACAAACATATCGAACCCGGGGCGGCCATCCTGTACCTGGTGGGCGCCCGGGGGATCACCGCAATCACCGGGGGGTCCGGTTCCGATGCCATCCGGCTGTTCAACTGCCTGCTCGGGGGATTGTTTGTCCTTACTCTGCTGCTGGTTGTTTTACGCGGTGGATTTCCAGCGGAACTGAGACTGTGGCTGGCCATCCTGGTCTTCACTTCCGGGGCCATGGAACTGTTCTTCGGCTATGTGGAGTATTACACACCGCTGATTCTCTGCGGGACCTTCTACGTCATCGCCTCCTTCCGGGCCGTGCATCGGCGGGGGCCGGTTTGGTTGCCCGCCCTGTTGGCCCTGGCCTGTGCGTTTATCCATATCCAGGCCATACTCCTGCTTCCTTCATTGATGATAATTGTTGTCTGGCGAATGGCGGACCGGGACACGGTTTTGAAACCCCTGTCCCTGACTCTGGGCGGGTTGACCATGGTTGCCTTCGCGGCCGCCTACCTGGTGCCGCGTTCGGCGGCCTTTTTGCTGCCTATCGTCGGAAAGTCCGCAAGCGCAGGTGTCCTGAGCCTTGGCCATGGGCTGGATCTGCTCAACGAATTTCTGTTGCTGTTCCCGTTGACGGTCCTGTTCTGGGTGATGTGGATGCAGGTGCGGAAGGACCGGCCGCAGCCGAAAAAACCCGACAGCGCAGCGGCCGCCTGGTTCACCCTGCCGGTGGAATGGCATTTTTCATTGATGCTCCTGTTGCCCCTTCTCCTGTTTGTGATCTTTTTCAAACCCGAGATCGGCATGGCCCGGGACTGGGATCTTTTCAGCCTCGTTGTGCTGGGGCTGGTCCCGGTCGCCCTGTTGATCCTCAACCGGTTTCTGGCCGTCAGGCCCGATGGGCTTCGTTCGGTAACGGTGCCTGCCCTGACAGTTGCCCTGGTTCTGGCGGTGGGCTGGGTCGGAGTAAACGCTTCACCGGTACGGAGCGCCGCGAGATTTGCCGACATCCTCACCTATGAATCCTCGCGGTCGGATTATTCCTGGGAGACCCTGGCTCGCCACTATCAGGCACAGGGGCTTCTTCCGGAGGCCATCGAGGCACAGCGGAAGGCCATCGCCATCTCGGGGAATCCCCGCCAGGTCGTCAACCTGTGCGTCATGTTCCGGGACGCGGGGATGATCGACGATTCCAAACAGCTGCTGCGCGATCTGCTGGTGGTGAATCCCACCTACTGGAACGCGCGGAGTATTCTCATCCGGCAACTGATCCTCGACCAGCAGTTCGAAGAGGGTATCGCGCAGTCGATGGAGGGCATCAGGGTTGATCCCAAGCTGGGCGGTTATCATTTCTACTACGGCAGGATCATGCTCATTCTGGGCCGTTTAGACGAAGCCGAACCGGCGCTGCTCAAAGCGCGGCGGCTGGGGGTCCCACCGTCGATGGCCGCGGAAATCGAGCGCATGCTGGCCGCCCTGCCGGGCCTGCGGAATTAATCCGACCAGGAAACTTCAGATGATGGTCAGGGTCTCGGCCGTCAGGCTCACCGAGCCGTGGTCGTCTTCCACGATGCCGGTCACCAGGTAGGGTCCGCGGCTGAGCAGGCGCGAGCCGTAGCGGGCGTAGACCTTGGGGAAAAGGGTGACCTCGCACAGGTCGGTCTCGTCCTCCAGCGTGATGAACTTCATGGACTCGCCGGTCCTGCGCACCGTCGCGCTTTTGGCGGTGATCAGGGTGCCGGCCACCTTGACCCGGCGCCCGGCCCAGCCGCCGAGGTCGCGGGCGCAGATCACGCCCTGCTGCCGGAGCCAGTCGCGCAGCATGGCCATGGGGTGACCCGTGGCCGTCAGGTGCAGCACCTCCATTTCCTGTTGCAGCTTTTCGGTGTGTGAATAGTCGGGGATGGCGGGAATCAGCGAAACCGCGGAGCCACCGCCGGGCGCGGTGCCGCCGACGGGAAACAGGGTGGCCGTTTGCACGGTGACGCGGCCCCCGCCGCCTCCGGCGCCGGCAGCTTGCAGTTTTTTGTGTCCGCGCTGCCGTTCCTTGCGGATCAACGCGTGCCGCCACAGCAGTTCCGGCCGCGTCAGTTCAAAACCGTCGCAGGCGCCGCAGCGGATCAGGTTCTCGATCTCGTTTTCCGCCAGTTGCGGCACCCGCTCGAGCAGGTTGCCCAGCGAAACGAAGTAGCCGCTGCTGTCGCGCTCGTCCAGCAGCGCGTCCAGCGAACGGCTGCTCATGCCGTGGATCTGCTGCAGCCCGATCCTGACCTTCCGGTCCTGTCCGGTGAATACGTCACGGCTGTGGTTGATGTCCGGCAGCAGGATTTCCAGACCCAGGCGGCGTGTTTCCTCGAGGTAGGCCGACACGCTGTAGAAGCCGCCGCCGTTGCTCATGACCGCGGCCATGAACTCGGCCGGATGGTGGGCTTTCAACCAGGCGGCCTGGAACGAGAGCACCGCGTAGCTGGCCGAGTGCGCCTTGCAGAAGGCGTAACCCGCGAAGCTGCTGACCTGGCGCCATAATTCCTCAATCACCGCGAACTCCACTTCCGGCACGTGGCCACCGGCCATCGCATCACGCGCGCCGGCAAGGAAGCGGTCTTCCATGGCCAGGAATTCCTTGGCGTCACCCTTGAAACTCATCGAACGGCGCATCAGGTCGGCTTCGGCCAGGGTCATGCCGGCCACGGCGCTCAGGGTGCGCATCACATCTTCCTGGTAGATCATCACGCCGTAGGTTTCGTTCAAAAATTCCAGTGAAGGATGCGGCAGCACCGCCTTCTCCTTGCCCAGATGTCGCAGTACGAAACTGCGCGACATGCCGCTGTCCGACGGCCCGGGCCGGATTACGCTGCTGGCGGCCACGACGATCGGGAAGGTGTCGGCTTTCAGCTTTTTGAGCAGCGAGCGCATGCCCGGCGACTCGATGTAGAAGCAACCCATGGTGTCGCCCTGCCGCATCAGGCGGCGCGTGGCCGGGTCGGTGTCGGGCAGCTTGCTCAGGTCCACGCTGATACCCTGGTTCTCACTCACCGCGCGCGCCGCGTCGGCCACCACCGCGATGCCGCGCTGGGCCAGCAGGTCGATCTTCACCAGGCCCAGATCCTCCACCGAATACATGTCCAGCTGGCTGATCAGAATGCCCTTGCGCGCCCATTGCAGCGGGAACAGGTCGGTCAGCGGGCGCCCGGCGATGACCACCCCGCCGGCGTGGATGCCCAGGTGCCGTGGACGTTTGTTCAACTGCCGGGCCTGCAATAAAAGCGAGCGGTAGGGCTCGCGGGACAGCGGCAGGCCGGCGGATTCGGGCCTTTGCGCCAGGGCCGTGTCGGCGTCCGGACCCTCGAGCACGCGCCAGGGCAGCCTGCGGGTGACCTTGCTCAGTTCCCGGTCGCCGTAGCCGCGGGCCTTGGCCGCCTCGCGAAAACCCGAGCGTGAACTGAAACGGTTGATGTTGCAGATCATCGCCGTGCGGTCGCGCCCGTAGCGATCGTAGACGTACTCCAGAACCTGGTCGCGGTCCTTCCAACCGAAATCCAGGTCGATGTCGGGCGGCGTCAGCCTTTCGGGATTCAAAAAACGCTGAAAGTACAGATCGTGCTCAAGGGGATCGACGTGGGTGATGCCCAGCAGGTAGCTGACCAGCGAGTTGGCCGCCGATCCACGGCCCAACGTCGGCATGCCGCGGTCGCCGGCGAAGCGCACGATGTCCCACACGATCAGGAAGTACCCCGCGAACCCCAGCTTCTCAACCACGGCGATCTCTTCCTGCAGACGGGCCATGGCCCGGCCGGTGACCCGCCGGTAGCGTTTCTGCAGCCCGTCGAAACAGAGTTTCCACAGGTACGATTCGGTTGTTTCGCCCGGGGGCAGGGGGAACTCGGGATAACGCCACCGGCCCAGCTTGTGCTGGAAGCGGCACTGCTCGGCGATGGCCTCGCTTTCGAGGCAGGCGGTGGGGAATTCGTCCAGTAGTTCGTGCATGCGGGCCGCGGGTTTGAGCCAGGAACCTGCTGGCGCGCACCTGTCGGCGGGCACCGTTTCGAGCGTGGTCAGGGTGCGCATGCTCGAGACCAGTTTCTGGCGTTCGAGGTCCTCGGGCGCGGCGGCGAAAACATCGCCGCCGGCTGTTACGGGAACGTGGTGCGCGGCCGCCCATCCATCCAGTTCGCGCAGTCGCCGGTACACCGGGCCGAGTTCGCCGCCGACGGTGGGTAGCAGGACACGCAGCGCGCCGCGGGTGAAGTCCATCAGGTCCGGTTGTTTGTTCGCGTCGGTGTCCTGTTCGGCCGCCTTTCTGACGGCCTCCAGCACCGGGAGCGAATCGGTCAGGCAGAACAGGCCGCCGCCCTCGGCGCCAAGGAAAGGCGGCAACTCCCGCAGCAGGCGAAAGTCGGG
>Ga0164313_10001015_pt1 | contig 24119 bp, 18 predicted proteins | sample GuaBasSedimGuay4_FD_113735 | JGI IMG/M metagenome (GOLD analysis project Ga0164313, IMG submission 113735) | Subseafloor sediment microbial communities from Guaymas Basin, Gulf of California, Mexico - Guay4, Core 4569-4, 0-3 cm | ecosystem: Environmental > Aquatic > Marine > Hydrothermal vents... | reverse complement strand
CGAACGAGCCCATGGCGATGTAGGCGATGCACGCCCCGACGATGCCGACGCTCTCGACGCCATTGATGAACGCGCGGGAGCGCTCGCCGCTCCTATTGAGCGCCCAGATCCCGAACAAGCTCAGCCACGCTAGGCCGTGGAGACCAAAGCTCGCCTCGAAGATCCACCGGCCCGGATCGACCGAGAAGAGCGCCTCGCCGAGGCGGAAGAGCCAGAAGAGAGCGCTGAGGGCTGCGCCAAAGAGGCCAAAGCGCGCCACGCGATACTGCAGGAACGCGCGTTCCTCAGACGACAGGGACTTGCTGGGGGCGGACAGCATGGCGGCGCACTCGCTCAGCGATTCTACGCCGAAACCCAATCTGCGGTTGATCGGTCGAGGTCCGGCGGTCGGGCCCGTGGCGTCGCGCGAGATTCCGAGAGGGGCACTTCGCTGCTTCTCGGCGTATGGTGACTGTTCCGCGGAGCTACGAGAGAGAAACGCATGCGCAGGCAGTTCCAAACGGCCATCCTAGTCTCCGGTATCCTCTGGTTGGCGGCCTGCGCCGCGACCTCCGATGGCGGCGGTACCGACAAGGGGGCGACCTCCGACGTCCGCGGCGATGCCGAGGTCGAAGCACTTCTGACCGCCCTCGACTGGTATGCCGAGACCGGCGCGCGCCGGAGCGATGACGCGCGTTTCGAGCCGGTCCAGGAGATCGCCATCGCGCTCATGGACCGGGCGGCCATCGGTGAGCTCTCGCCGAGCGCCACGACGCGGCTCCGCGAGGTCGTGATCCCCATGCTCTCCGAGGTGGTCCGCGGCCGGGCCATTGCGGCCGAGGCCTTGGTGCTCTGCGGAGACCTGCCGACCGACCGCCCATTGACGCCGCCGATCCTCCAGGGAGCCGTCTCCCGGGGGCCCATCACCTACTGGGAGGGCGATACGGATACCGGCATCCGCGAGCTTCTCGAGGTGCCGGTCGAAGACGTCTGGGACCAGATCGACCGCGGCGGCGATACGCGCGACCTCGTCGATGCCCTGGCCATCGAGCGAACGACCCAGGCGCTGACGAGCCTCTTGCGTCTGCGCGCCCTCCTGGTCCCCGGGGCGGCGGCCTCCCTTCGCGCCGACCCCGCCCTCGAGATCTACGCAGTCCTCGCCCTGCTCCCGGCGGGTCTCCATAGCCATCGAGATGCCCTCGAGGCCAGGCTCCGGGAACGGGTCGAGCCCGTCGCCCAGTCCATCGACGAGGCCACGATTACCCAGCTTCGGCACGAGACCGTCGAGGGCATGGTCCGCGTCCTCGACGCCATCCGGGAGGTCACGGGGCCCATCGATGCCGATGTCACGCCGCGGACCGTCGAGTCCGTGCACATCGACACCGTCGAGGCCGCATGTCGCACCGAGCTCCAGAAATGGGGCCAGATGAACGTGCTCCTCCTGACTCCGACCGCCGAGCGGAGGTTCTGCACTTACGGGACTCATTTCTCCTATGCCCCGAGTGATTCGGACCTCGATGCTTATGAAGCGGACCTCGTCGCGGCGGCCCTCGCCTACCTGGACCAACTCCAGACTGCCCTCGACGAGAGTGATCCGCGGGAGGCGGCCAAGCGCTTGCTCGTGGGCGACACCGCCGCCCTGGGCGCCGTCCTCGCCGATGAACCCCGCCACATGTTCGAGGCTTGCAGCCTAGCCGAGGAGGCCCTCGCCGACGCCGAAAGCGCGCGCTTCTGGGATAGCGTCGTGCTCTGGACGACGGTGGGCGTCGGGGTGATCGCCCTCGCGACCGGCGTGGGCGCCCTGGTCCTCGGGGGCAGCACCACGGTGCTCGGCACAACCCTCGGCGCCGTCGCCGCTACGACGGGGTTCGCAGCTGCGATCGTTTCGACCGGGGGCTCCGCCTACCTCGGCTATCGCGGCGCCACCGTCCTTCGCCAGGCCAACCATAACCTCGAGGCTCTGCTGGTGAGCGACGGAGACCCGGCTTCGATCGCGGCAGATCGAGAGTACGCCCACGGCCTCATCCTGGACGCTCTAGTGGGCGGGACCTTGTCCGCTGGGGAGCTGGTGAGCGGCGTTCGCTTCGCGATGAACGCAGTCCGCCTGCGCGGCCTCAGCGCGACCGAGCGGGTGCGCGACCTCGTCGAGAACTCGGCCCGGGCCCGGGGCCAGTGGCGGGACTTCCAACGGGACATGGTCGACGGGGGACAGATCCGCCGGGCCACGGACGGGGGCGAGACGCTCTTCGCGTCTCGGGTTCTGCGCTCGCCGAATCCGAAGAGCGCCGACGAGGTGCGCCAGATCGTCCGTGACGCCATGGACGACCAGAGCGACCTCTTCGCCGAGGTGGAGCGCTATCTGGGCACCTCCGGTGGCGTCGCCGACGACACGCTCTGGGACGCGTACTTTCGCTCCTATGACAACATGCTGCTTTGGGCCGAGGAGTATCAAGCGCTGGTGAGCCATGCGAATCGCGTCCTGCCCCGGGGTGGCGTCATCGTGGACGCGGGGGCCGGGACGGGGAACTTCAGCGCTTTCATGGCGCGGAACGCGCCGGACCGTGACGTCATCTCGTTCGAGTACAGCGCATTTCAGCGCACCCGCATCGAGGGCAAGATGAGCGTCGTCGGCGGCCCGGGGGCTTCACCGCGGGTCATCACCGGCTCGTTGACCGAGGTCGACTCGATCGCCGGCGGCGCCGACGGATATGTGCTCAACAACGTGCTCTATGCCCTCGGCGATGAGGGCGAGGGCGCGCTGCGCATGATCGTCGACGACCTCAACCCGGGCGGCGTCTTCTATTTGAACGACCCTCTCCGCGGCCTCGGCACCGATGGGGCGCGCCTGAGCGCCCTCATCGAAGAGCTCGCCGTCAGCGCCTGGCGCAACGGTGCCCCGTTGACCGCTCACGACATCGCCGTGATCGCGGCGGTCAACTCGGGTCGGCTGGTACGTTCGGCCGGCGGCTCGGCTCCGGCCTTTCGCAGCGTCGATGAGCTTCACGACCTCGCCGGTCGCCTGGGCCTCGAGGTGGTCGAAGAGGGGCCGTCCTATTTCGGGACCAGCTATACGATGGTCCTGCGCAAGCCCGGCTGACCCGGGCCTCCGGAGGCGTGCCTGCTGATGCGTCGTGCGTCAGCCTTCTCCGAGATCGCCGTTACACTTCGGGCACGTGAGCGTCGACGACGCGACCGGATGGCCGCAGTGGAAGCAAAACGAATCGAGGCCTACCAGGTCGTCGGCCGACAAGGGGGAGTCTTGCTCCCGGGGCTCGTTCATGACCTCGACGATATCCCGAATGACCCGTGCGCTCTCCTCGGGTGCCTCGTTCAACGGGCTGACGTCGAGATACTCGTCACGCACCTCGATGTGGTACCGCGGCCAGAGTTTCGTCAGCAGCCGCGGAAGAGATTCGCCGAGAAACCCATCGGCCAAGTGCGATGCGAGCGCGTCGACCTCGTAGGAGCCCGAGAAATCCTCGGTCAGCCGCTCGTTCCGTGGGCTCACGATGAGGTCGACCGCAGCGGACTTCTCGAAGAAGAGCCGTGCAAAGGGAACCGTTGGCTCGGCCCGTCCACCATGCCGGTTGGCGCCCGCTGCGAGGAAGTGCGCTGTCGGCGAGAGTGCCGGAACTCTATCCGACAGCCTGGGCCCGAAGAGGTGGGTTCTCCCCTCTGGAGAGACATCGAAGTCGACCCCCCCAAATCGACACCGCAGCTCCTTCGTTGGCAAGTCGCGAAAGAACTCCATCAGCGCCTCGAAGGTGGAGAGTTCGCGACGCTCGGGCTTCTTGCCGAAAGAGAACATCAGGCTCGAGCCCAGCATACCTTCCCGAGAGCGGATCCAAAACCCGCGGCACCAACCCGCGGCGTCGAGCAAACTGTCAGAGGTGGAGTTAGCCCCGGCGAGGTGGGCTGCGCCATCTCCCGCTACGGCCGTGCGCCGCGGACAACGTACTGGATCGAAAGCGCGTCGGTCTCGGTGGTGGTCGTGAAGCCCGCGGCCTCGAGCTCCTGGGCGACGGTCTCGGGGGGCAGGCGCATCGCCGGGGGCGGGCCGTGGGGCGCGTCCTGGGTGAAGTCGACGACCAGCACGAAGCCGCCGGGGCGGAGGGCCTCCATCAGCTTCGCGGCGTAGGCCTCGCGGTCCGAGATGTGGTGCCAGGTATTGACGATGAGGATGCGATCGACGGACGCCGCTTCGAGGCCCGGCTCGGTGGTCGGGACCTCGCGCGCTTCGGCATTGGTGAGTCCGTCGCGACCGATGCGCTCGGTCATGTAGCGGACCATGTTGGGCTCGACGTCGAGGCCGAGGACGTGGCCCTCGTCGCCGACGGCGCGGGAGAGGTGGGGCAGGAAGTAGCCGGTGCCCGCGCCGATGTCGGCGACGATCATGCCTTCGGCGAGTTCGAGCTTCTCGATCACGAGGGCGGGCTGCTGCCACTCGTCGCGGCTCGGGTCGTCGAAGAGTTCGGCGAAGCCCTCGGCATCGGAGAAGTCGTGCTCGTGGGCGCCGCCGTGGCCGCCATGCGCGCCGTGGCCACCGTGGCCGCCATGTTCAGCCCCCTCGTGGGCGCCGGGGTGACCGTGGGCGTGGGCCGGCACCGTGTCGCCTTCCGCGCTCTCGGCCCCGCCGCAGGCGCTGGCCGCGGTGAGCAGGAAGAGAGCGGCCAGGGTTCGCGTTTTCGACAGCGTGATCATGCGCTGGCCACTAGCACGAATCACCCCTGCGCTGCCGTCTCCGGCCGCAAGGCGTTGGCCTCGTCCGGGAATCCATCACCCAGAACCGGCGCCCGACCCGAAGGCGGGCCGAGGGCCGCGAGCGGCGTGTCTCTTTGTCGTTTCGTCGACAGGTCGCCGTCGAACCCGGGACAATGGTGGTAGCGCCATGCGTTTCGCGTCGGCAAATCTCATAATTGCGTTGTATTTCGCGCTCTTCGGAAGTGCTGGGGTGGCCTTCGGGCAGAGCCCCGACGCTGGGATCGGCGAAGCCGCCGGGCCCGATCGGCCACCCCCGGACACCGCCGCGGCGGAGCTCTCGGATACCGCCCAAGAGGGGCAAGAAGACTCCGAAGAACGAGAGCGGCGCGAGCTCGGCGACGCCATCGCAGCCCTCGACGCCCTCCTCGAGGGACAGCAGGTCGACGTCGATGCCACCCAACTCTGCGGCGTCGATCCAGTGGACTCGGACGCTGTACCCATTCGCCTCCTCGAACTCCGCGCCCACCTCGAGGAGGCCGAGGGCGCCCTCGCTGCCGACCGAGCCGCCGCCCGCCGGTCAGAACGCCTTCGCGATCGCGAAGCCCCGGATGCGCCGACGCCGGACGGCGAAGATTCCTCGTCGGAATCATCGGACGACGCGCGCGACGCGGTGGAACCCGTTCCCACAGCGGAGCCGCCCGCGCCGTCGCTCCTCGAGCTGCGCGTCACCCACGACCAGCGGCTCATCGCCTTCCTCGAAGAGCCCCTCGACCAACGGGCCACGGCGGTCGTTCACGACGCCGAATCACGGCGCCTCGCCCAGGAGCTGACCTCCGCCGTTGCCCAAGGGGCCGAGGCGGCGCGGGTAGAAGCCGAGGCCCGAGGTGCCGAGGAGCGTGCCCTGGCCGAAGCGGCGCAGGTGTCTGCCGCCGCGGCTCGAGAGTTGGTCTCCGAGCGCGCCCGGGCTGAGGCCCTGCGCGGACAGCTTGCCCAGGTGACCGGCGTTCAGGCCCAGGACCGCCAGCGCTTCGCTCGCATGGGGCAGTCCTGGTCCGCGTTGGCGTCCGAGATCGACATCGTCGTGACCCACGGCGAGCCGACCCCGGAAGTCGCAGACGCCCTCTACGACCGGAGCGTCGTGGCCCTCGGCCAAAGCCGGGGGAGCTTTGATCGGGCCATCGCCATCATCGACTCCCCCGAGACCGTGCCGGTCTTCGAGCTCGCCCTCGACCCGGCAGCTCCGCGATACCAGAGCCACCCGGCCGAGCGGGAGCAGCTGCTCCGGGTGGTGCAAGAGGTCGGCGAAACCCACGCTCGCATCGCCATAGCCGAGCAGGAGTTCCGGTGGACCCGAGCCAAGGCCCTCGCAGACCACGTCTCGGGCCTCGATGCGGCGAGGCAGCAGCTCTTGCCGCGGACCAGTGAGGCCAAGCGCAACCGCCTGCTCTCCCTCGGCCCCGAGGGCATCGATCAGCTGCGCCGGGAGGGCTACCACCTCAGCCTCATGGCCCGGTGGTATCTGCGTACCCGCCCCTCGACCTTGGCCGAGCTACCTTCGTGGTTCATGGGTCAACTCGCCCACTCCGCGAGCCGCTGGGTACTGATTCAGCTCCTCCTGCTCTTCCTCATCGTCTCGTTCCTGATCATCCGCGGTGAGCAGGTCGCCCAATGGGTCCGCGAGGCCCTCGAAAACGCCGCCGACACCCCCGAGTCATTGGCCTTCGCCGAGCGGTGGAGCCGCGCCGTATCCGCTGTCGCACTGCCCCTGCTCGCCCTCATCGGAACCTATGTCGGATTTTCCCTCGCGCGCTCTCTCGCGGACCCGCCGGAGCTCGAGCTCGCCCGGTCCATCATGCTCGCGCTCACCTGGTTCGGCCTCGTCATCTCGACCATCCACTACGCGATCGTCGGCGTCACCCGGGCCCACCGCGCCAACATCTCTCCGGCCTTCAGTCGCCGCATCCTGAAGTCTGTCCGCCTCGTCGCGGGGTACGCCCTCTTCGCGGTCATCCTCACCATCCTCGACGAGCAGCTCATCGGCCGGGGCTACATCCAAGAGCTGGTGATCGAGTTCGCGTGGATCGGCGCGGTCCCCATCGGCATCCTCATCGTCCGGCACTGGCGCGTCGAGATCACCGATACGTTCATCGCCCGATATCCCGGGGCGAGCCTGTCCCGGGGCCTCGCACGGGCGCGGGGGCGCTTCTGGGACATCTTGGTCCTCGTGCCCGCGGGGCTGCGCCTCCTGGCGGCGGGGCTGACCATCCTGGTCGAGGATACGGCTCTGCGCTTCGACCGGATCCGTCGCGCCCTCGCCTATCTCTTTCGGCGCCGCCTCGAACGCACCGCCGAGACCATCGGTCGCGGCACCGCCGACGCGTCCGAGCTGCCCATCGTTCTCCGGCGTGCCTTTGGCCCCGGCGACCTCTCCGAAGAAACCAAGGTTGCTCGTTTCTCGGGCCTCGACGAAGTCCTCGAAGCCGTCTCCGCTTGGAAAGCTGGAGGCGTAGGCATGAGCTTGGCCCTCGTTGGCCCGGTCGGAGTCGGCAAGGGCGCGTGGATGGCTGAGCTCCTGCGCCGGGCACAGGAACAAGAGTCCGAAGACGACCCCACGGCGCAAGACTCGCAAGACGCTAAGGAGTCCAAGGAGTCCAAGGAGTCCAAGGAGTCCAAGGACGCCCCCGAGGCCGCTCCTACCTTCGAGGCCGTCGAGGCCACCCTCGATGATTCCCTCGAAGACGAGCGCGCCGTGTGTATCGCGCTCTCGAAGGCCTTCGAGCTCGAGCCGGCCCGCGAGGATGTCGAGTCTCTGGTCACCGTTCTCTCCGAGATGAAGCCCCGCCTGGTCCTCCTCAATCACTGCCAGAACCTCCACCTCCGTTGCGTCGGAGGCTTCGCGGGGGTCCGGGCCTTCGCGGGAATCATCCGGCGCACCTCGCAGCGCTTCTTCTGGGTCTCTTCGTTCTCCAGCTACTCCTTTCAACACATGAGCTACGTGGCCGGCGGAGCCCGGTCCCTCTTCACCCGCATCGAGCGCCTCGAGGGGTGGACCGAGGCCGAGCTCGGGGATCTCATCGACCAGCGCATGAAACGCGCGGGAGTCGTCGCCAGCTTCGAAGACCTCTTGCCCCCGAAGGTCCGCGGCGCCGAGCGCGAGGCGGAGCTCGTCCGAACCCGGGAGCGTTACCTTCGGCTCCTCTGGGACTACTCCGACGGTCTTCCCCGGGTTGCCCTTTACTACTGGCTTCGATCCCTCGTGCCCATTGCTGAAGACACGGTCTCGGTGCGCCTCTTCGACGCGCCCCACGCCGACGATCTCGAGCACATCGGGGCGACCTCGCGCTTTCTCCTGCACGCGGTGATCTCCCACGAGAACCTCTCCATCGCCGAGGCGGTGCGCGTGTTGGCCATGCCCCTCGACGAGCTGACCTCGCTCTTCGAGATGCTGCGCCTCCAAGGCTATCTGTCCCGGTCGGTCGACCGGTACCGCGTGACCACCCGGTGGGACCGCGCCGTCGTGTCCTACCTCCGCCGGAAGCACCTCCTTTACACCTGAAGCACGAGACCTAGCGACCAAGCAGGCAATATGGACGAGAGCACTCAGCTATTTCAGTTCCTTCGCCCCGGCGGGATTCTCCCCGCCTTGCTCCTGGCCTTCGCCAGCTGGCTCGCCGCTCGGACCGTGATCGGGTTCGCCAACGGCCTCGGGCGACGCTTCACGCAAAACCGTCTGCTCCTCAATCAGGCCGCGACCATCATTCGCGTCGTCATCTATTCGGGGGCGGCGGCTTCGATCATCGCCTTGGTCTTCGACCTGTCCCGGGAGGCGTGGCTCGCTGCCGGCGGTACCATCGCCGTCGCCGTAGGTTTTGCCTTCAAGGACTTCACCGCGTCCATCGTCGCCGGGGTGATGATCCTCGTCGACCGACCCTTTCAGGTTGGCGACCGCATTACCTTCGGCGGGTACTACGGCGAGGTGCAGCAGATAGGCATCCGCACGGTGCGCGTCGTCACCCTCGACGACAGCCTGGTCACCATCCCCAACAACAAGTTCCTCACCGACCCCGTCACCTCCGGCAACGCCGGAGCCCTCGACATGATGATCGAGATGCACTTTCACGTGGGGGTCGACCAGAACCTCGACGCCGCGCGAGAGATCGTCCGCGATGCGCTGACCTCGAGCCGCTATGCGTATATCGAAAAGCCCTGGGCCATCGTGGTGACCGAGGTGATCCAGGACGGCTACTTCGCGATGCGCCTCACGGCCAAGGCCTACGTCCTCGACGTACAGTACGAAAAGGCCTTCCAGACCGACGTCACTTTGCGCGTACGCCGCGCATTCCGGGTGCAAGGGATCCATCCCCCGGCGGTCCTGCACCGGAATGTCGGCCAGGTAAGCGAGGACGGCGAAGAAGGCGGCGACTCGGCCAGCCCTCAGGTCGCCGCCGCGTGAGTGACTTCGACTTCGTCCGGGAGCCCGCGCAGGTCCGCGCGGGGCTCGTCGCCGGCCGAGGTCACTACGAGTCGATCATCTCTGCGGTCCGAGGCGCCCAGACGAGCGTCTGGGTAGCGACCGCCAACCTCAAGGAGCTGATGGTCGAGGACCATCGGGTGCGCCCCGGTCGTCGCCGGCGCCACGGCCGACCGGCCTACCGGTCGATCCTCGAGGAGCTCGAGGAGCTCGCCCATCGCGGCGTAGAGATCCGCATTCTCCACGCGTCGCCTCCATCGCGGCCCTTCCGCCGGACCTTCGACCGCTTGCCGCGGCTCGTCGCCGGCGCCGTCGAGCTGCGCACCTGCTCGCGAGTCCATTTGAAGACGGTCATCATCGACGGCGTCTTCATGTACCTCGGCTCGGCGAACTGGACCGGCGCCGGCCTCGGCGCCAAGGGCGAGGGCCGTCGAAACTTCGAGCTCGGCCTCACCACCGACGACGAAGACTGGCTCGACGAGGTGCAGGCCCTCTACGTCCAAATCTGGGGCGGCGCCCCGTGCGCCGAGTGCCGGTTCCGGGACGACTGCGAGATGCCGCTGTCGGACCTCGAGGTTCAGCGGAGGGTTGGTTGAGCCTGGGGGGCGAGCTGGGCGATTCCGCGTTAGCTCGCCCGCGAGCGCCCCTCACGGGCAGTGATTGATCGTGTCCGAGTCGACGGCTCCGAACGAACGAATCGCGATGCCGCCGGTCCCGATGCTGCCGTAGTTGTGCGTGACGGAATTGAGCAGGGTAGTTCCGTCTTGGTCGTAGAGCCGACCGACAGCGACGCCTCCGGCCATGATCTCGACCTCCATCCGATACCACCGACCGGCCACGAAGGTTTGTGACACCGTGGTCAACTCGGTGTGGCTGTAGCCGACGTTGTTTTGGAAGCGGATGTCACCGCCGACATTGAACGCGACGACGAAGCTCTTCGTACCGGCGGGCGACGCGTCGAACCCGAGATACAACCGGCCGGTGCCGCCTCGAACCCAGCTGCTGAGCCGCGAGCCGACGCCGACGCTGATGTCCGTCCGGTAGTGCCACCCGGCATCGCGCATCCCGCGCGCCCCGTCGTGGGCCGAGGCCGCGCCGACCGTACCGCCTGCTGTGTCGACCGCCCACGGCGCCCACGGCCACGCGCCGGCTTCGTAGGTTTCGACGTCCGTGCAGGTGACGAGGAGCGTGCACGAGCCCGTGACACAGGCCTCCCCGCCAGAGCAGATGGTCCCGCATGAGCCGCAGTTGACCGGGTCGAAGGCCGTATTCGTACAGGAGGTACCACAGACCGTTTGGCCCGCCGGACAGACGATGGTGCACGCGCTTCCCACGCAGCTCTCGGAGGCTCCGCACGCTACGCCGCATCCCCCGCAATTCATCGCATCGTTCGTGAGGTCACGGCACACCCCGGAGCAGGCCGTGAGCCCCGCGGTGCAGGAGAGGGTGCATACGCTGCCGGCGCAGACTTGGCCCCCGGGGCACACGGTGCCGCAGGCGCCGCAGTTGTTGCCGTCTAGAGTCAAATCCCGGCAGATGCCGCCACAGTCGGTGAGGCCTGCCCCGCAGGTGACCATGCACGTCCCTGCCGTGCAGACCTGGCCCCCGGGGCACACGGTGCCGCAGGCGCCGCAGTTGTTGCGGTCCATCGTGAGGTCGCGGCAGAGGCCACCGCAGTTCACGAGGCCGCCGCCGCAGGAGACGGTGCAGGCGCCGCCGCTGCATACTTCGCCACCGGCGCAGGTCGTGCCACACGCGCCGCAGTTGTTGTTGTCCACCGTGAGATCGCGGCAAACCCCGGCGCAGTCGGCCAGACCACCGCCGCAGGACAGAGCGCAGCTCCCGCCGCTGCATACCTCGCCGACGGCGCACGCGTTGCTGCACGAGCTGCAATGGTTTCGGTCGACGAGGAGGTCGTAGCAGGCGCCTCCGCAATCGGTCTGGCCCCCGGGGCAGCCGACTTGGCAACCGTCTCCGGTGCAGACCTCGCCCGCCGCGCAGGCATTGCCACACGCTGTGCAATGAGCGGCGTTGGACGTCAGGTCGACGCATTCGCCATCGCAATCGGTGGCCGGGGCCGAACAACTACCGCTGCACGCGCTCATGTTGCAGAGCTCCCCCGACGGGCAGGAGTTGCCGCAGGAGCCGCAGTTCAACGGATCGAAGCGCATGTCCCGGCAGGCGCCGTCACATTCCGTGAGGTCCGGGCCGCAGGCCGATTCACACGACCCCGAGCTGCACACCTGCCCCGCCTCGCAGCTCGCGCCGCACACCCCACAATGGGCGGGGTCGCTGACTGTGTTGACGCAGTATCCGTCGCACGTGGCCTCACCGGATGCGCATTCACCGTCTCCGCTGGGTCGGCGCGCGCCGCTCGCACAACCGGCTAAGGTCGCCGCGGCGGCGACGAGGCAGACGAGGCCGAAGTGGGTCATTGATGGGTGCATCGGTCATCATTCTAGCGCACTTCACCCGGCGCAGGGCGGACGCCCAGCTTCTCGCCAAGAAGAAAGCCGATAGAAACGCCGCGCCTTTTCGAGGGTCCCTGACCCCGCGGGGGAGCCGTGGAACGAGCGCGAAACCTTCCGCGGCCTGGGATCCCGCACTGAACGGCTGCAGAAGTGCCGGTTGACACGAGCGCGGGCGAAAGCCAGAAGGTCGAGGGATGAGCGAGGGGGTCCAGGGAGCGCGCGGGGCGGCACGGGAAACGTCTCCCACACTTCTCGACCGATTCTTGCGCCTTTTCAGCGACGTGCGCGCCGGCGAAGGGTCCACCGCCGCGCTGATGATGCTGAACCTCTTCCTGCTGCTCGTCGCCTACTACATCATCAAGTCGGTCCGCGAGCCGCTGATCCTCAATACCGGCGGCGCCGAGGGCAAGAGCTACGCGACGGCGACCCAGGCGGTCGTCTTGATGTTTGCGGTGCCCCTCTACGGGGCCTTCGCCAAGAAGATGACGGCCAACAAGTTGATCCGGGGGGTCACCGTCTTCTTCGTCGTTTGCATCGAGCTCTTCTACGTCGCGGCGTGGCTCGAGGTGCCCTACCTCGGCTTCATCTTCTACGTCTGGGTAGGGATCTTCAGCCTGGCGATGGTCGCTCAGTTTTGGTCCTACGCAAACGACCTCTACGACAAGGACCAGGGCGAGCGCCTCTTCCCGGTCCTGGGCATCGGCGCTACCGCCGGCAGCCTCGTCGGGTCGTTAATCGCGAAGATACTCTTCGATTCTGGTTTTGGTGCCTACAACCTGCTGCAGCTCGCGGCGGCCCTCCTCGTCGTTCATCTGCTTCTCTACTCCGTGGTCTTCAAGCGGCCGGTAGCGCCGGGATCTGTCGACAGCTCGACCCAGAAGCTCTCCGGGGCCGGCGGCTTCACGCTCCTCCTCGAGCGGAAGTACCTGCGCATGCTGGCGCTCCTGCTCCTGCTCCTGAACCTGGTCAATACGACCGGTGAGTTCATCCTCTCGAGCTACGTCGAAGATTTGGCGAAGGAGGCGGCGGCGGCAGCCCTCGCGGCGGACCCCGGCCTCGTCGTCGCCGACTTCCTCGAAGCATGGGTCGGAAGCTTCTACGCTGGGTTCTTCCTCTACGTGAACATCGCAGGCGTGCTCTTACAGGCCCTCGTCGTCTCCCGAATCGTCAAGTACACGGGCCTCGCCGGCGTCTTACTGATGCTCCCGGTGGTCTCCCTCGGAGCCTACACGCTGGTGGCCTTTGGCGTGTCGTTCAGCATCTTTCAGTGGGCCAAGTCGGCCGAGAACGCCACCGACTACTCGGTGATGAATACGGCCCGGGCCCTGCTCTGGCTGCCGACGAGCCGCGACGAGAAGTACAAGGCCAAGCAGGCCGTCGATACCTTCATCGTGCGCGTCGGCGACCTGCTCTCGGGGGGCCTGGTCTTCGTAGGCACCGAGTATCTGGCCTTCGAGGCGACCGACTTCGCCCGGACCAACGTCGTCATCGCCGTTGTATGGCTCGGCCTCGCCTGGCTGCTCTACCGCGAGTACAAGAAGCTCGCGGCAGAGGGCGACGCCGTCGCTTGACCCTCAGAGGGTGCCGCGAGGCAGAAAGAGCGAGTTCGCCTCTCCTGCGGCCGCAGCCGGCGTGCCCTCGCCGCCGTTCGGGTGGCAGTAGTAGCAGCTGAAGCCCTCTTGGGTCTCGGGGTCGTAGTCCGGAGCGTCGAGGAGCTCCTTCATGGCGGGCACCACCTCCTGGAACATGAAGTTCACCATCGGGCGCTGGTTGTTGACCATGTCGAGCTGCTCCTGGGAGCCGGTCGCGTAGAGGGTGTAGAGGTCTGGGTTGGGCATCGCGTAGTTGCGGTCTGCGCCGGTCTCGCCGTGGCAGCCCTCGCAGCTGAAGTAGCCGTAGCGCTCCGCGTCGTGGCCTTCGAAGAGCTCGGCCATCTGCGGCGTGACCTCGTGGCCCATGAAGGACCGGCGCTGATCCATGTCCATGTCGTCCCAGGCCACCGGTTCGGCCGGTTCGGGGGTCGTCGCAGGTGCTTCGGCGGCGCCGCCACCGCAGCCGGCGATGAACATCAGGGCCCCGAGGCCCGCGAGAGTATTGGTAATCGTCGTCATCGGTGGTTCCCCAAGCGGTTGGTCCGCTGCGTATGCTCCTACAACGCGGGAAGTTTCGTGAGAAATCCGCGAAAAGTGCGGCGGGTCAGCGAATGGCCTTCGGGTCCAGGCGGTCCCGTAGCCAATCCCCGGCCAGGTTAAAGCCCAGGACCGTGGTGGCGATGGTGCTCCCGGCGAAGAGCGCGACGTGGGGAAACCGCAGCAAGACGGCGCTGCCCTGGTCGAGGAGGGCGCCCCAGGAGGCGTTGGTGCCGGGGCCGAGGCCGAGGAAGCTGAGGGTCGACTCGGCGAGGATCACGGCGCCGATGCCGCTCGTCGCCTGCACCACGAGGGGCCCCGCGACGTTCGGCAGGACGTGGCGCAGGAGGATTCGGCCTTCGCTCATGCCGAGGGCCCGAGCGGCCTGGATGTACTCCCTCTCCCGGACGGTGAAGGTCTGGGCCCGGGCGACCCGGGCGTAGAGCACCCAGCCGTTGACGGCCAGGGCAAAGACCAAGTGGGCGATTCCCGGCCGGGCCACGAGGGCGAGGATGGCGATGTTGAGCAAGATCGCCGGGAAGGCCTGGACCATGTCCGCGATGCCCGTGACGACGTGGTCGCTGAGGCCCCCGCGGTAGCCCGCGACCATGCCGAAGGTCGTGCCGACGAAGAGCGAGATACCGACGACGAGGAGACCGACGAGGCCCGCGAGGCGCGCCCCGTAGAGCAGCACCGAGAGGATGTCCACGCCGTTGTCGGCGGTGCCTAGGAAGTGGGCGAAAGACGGGAGCTCGTATTGATGGTGCAGGTCGATCGCCGCCGGGTCATGGGGAGCGAGCCAGGGACCGACCGTCGCCATGACCGCGAAGACCCCGACGATGATGACGCCGATGGGCAGCTTCTTCAGCCGCCTCATGAGAGCCGCACCCGTGGGTCGACCACACCGTAGAAGAGGTCGACGGCGAGATTCACCGTGACGTAGATCGCCGCGATCACCAGGACGCAGCCCTGGACGACGGGGATGTCGCGGTCGAAGAACGCCTCGAGGAAGAGAGTGCCGAGGCCGCGGCGCTCGAAGATTTTCTCCGCGATGACTGTTCCCGAGAGCAACGCGCCGAGCTGGGCGGCGCCGACGGTCATCACCGGCAGGAGGGCGTTGCGCAGGGCGTGTTTGAGGACGACGCTGCGCGGCGACAGGCCCCGGGCGCGGGCGGCGACGATATATTGCTCCGAGAGCACCTCGATCATCGAGCCCCGGGTCTGGCGGGTGAGGATCGCGGCGAGCGCCGTGCCGATGGTGATCGCCGGAAGGATCAGAGCGGCCACGCCCCCTTCACCGTCTCCTGGGAGAGGCAGCCAACGGAGCTGGACCCCGAAGACGAGGATCAAGAGCGGCCCCAACCATATATTCGGGATGGCGAGGCCCAGCATGGCGAAGGTCGATGCCGCCCCGTCCCAGCGCGTGCCCTGGCGCGAGGCCGCGAGGGAGCCGAGGGGCACGGCGAGGGCCCAGGCCACGAGCAGCGCGGCGAGGGCGAGGACGACGGTCGCGGGCAGCACCTCTCGGATGAGCGACCAGACGGTGACGTTGCGCCGGCGGAAGGAGTGGCCGAGGGAGCCGTTTCCGATGTCGCCGACGAACGCGACGTATTGATCGCCAAAGCTCTCGTCGAGGTGCAGGGCCCGGCGAAGGTCGGCGCGGTCCTCGGGGGAGGCCTGGTCGCCGAGGATCGCGTCCACCGGGTCCCCGGGCACGAGGCGCACCAGGAGAAAGACGAGGGTCACCACCCCGAAGACCGTCAACGCGGCCCTCGCGGCGCGCTCCGCCACATAGCGCAAGAGCCCCGGGGACATGTCTACGGAGTACCAAAAGCCGGATCAGGGCGCGAAGTTCTCGCAGGTCGGCGCCCGGATGGGTGCGCGCTGGGCCGGCTACAGGTCCGCGGCGGCGGCGCAGAAGCGCCGGCCGGGACGTTCGACGTCGATGGTGATCGCGATCGGGAGCTCGATCCCGGGTTCGACCTCGAAATCGCCGAGCTCGGTATCCAGGACGCAGAGGTAACCGTCGTCTTCGCGGCAATCGTCGGTCTCCTCGCAGACCTTCATGCACCAGGCCTGGGCGAGGCGGCTGGGCTCCGGGCGGAAGCGCACGCAGACCGCGTCGTCGGGGCAGGTGTCCGGCTCGCAGCTCTGAATGGTGCAGTAGCCGGCGGGCTGGGCGACGTCGCAGATGCGATCCCCGTTGACCGAACAGTCGACGGAATCGCCGCAGTCGTCGCCGATGACCGGGGCGCAGCCGGCGCCGAGGCCGGCGAGAAGAGCAACGAGAGCGAAGGTGAGGAAGGCGACGAGCCGCATGGCGGCGGGAGCATAGGTGAACGGGGCCGACAGCGCCAACCGGGGATGAAAGCCCACGGCGATGGGTCCCTCGCCCCACGGGGCGGGCTTCGTTGCCCCCACAAATGGCCGGTTTTCGTCCTCCTTTCGCCCCGCCAGGGGGGTGGTCCCGGTCTTGCTCGACGGAGACCCATGGCAGGGCAGCGAAAGCACAGCAAAATGAGCCGTCGTAGCCGCGGGGACGGGGACGGGCTGATAGGGTGTCGCCGTGCGCGCCCTCGCCATGTTCACTGCCCCCCTCTTCACGTTGGGGGCGATGGTCTCCGCCTTGGCGGGCTGCGGCTCGGCCCAAGTGAGCGCGACGGCCACCGCCTCGGCGTCCGTGTCGATCGTGGTCTTCGAGGTGCCTCCCCCGGAGCCCGACGATGAGCCCCCGGACCCGCCCTCCCCGACCACGGTTTGGAGCGCCGGCTACTGGCACTGGACCGGCGATGAATACGAATGGGTCACGGGGCATTGGAAGCTTGGGCGCCCCGGCTACGTCTGGGTCGCGCCGCACTGGCGTCCCCACGGCCGCGGTCATCTCTTCGTCGAGGGCCGCTGGCGGTCCACCGAAGCGCGCCGAGGGGCAGGAGACTGAGCGATGAAGCGGGCGTTTTTGGCCCTCGGTCTGCTCTTGGTCGCGCTGGGCGCCCTGGGTGCTCCTGCCCAGGCGAGAGCTCAAGGCGATCCTCTGGGCGAGGTCGCCGACCGGGTCCGCGTCGGCGACGACGCCGGGGCCCTCGCGCGCTTCGAGGCCTTGGCGCGTGCAGTCCGCGGCACACCCCGGGCGCGGTACCTGGCGGGGCGCCTCGCCGCCCGCCTCGGCGAACACGCTGAAGCCGTTGCCCGCTGGGAAGGGCTCGGCGACGGTCTGCCAGAGGCGGTCGCGACGAACCTCGCCTATCGCCGCGCGGAAGCCCAGTCTCACGCCGGGATGTGTGCCGAGGCCCGGCCGGTCTTGGCGACGGAGGGCACGGGACGCGGGCGCCGGGCGGCGATTGCCCGGGCCCGGGAGGCCGAGTGCGCACTGTCGCTCGGTGACCTCGCCGCGGCGGTCGGCGCCCTCGGTCGGGTCGCCCAGGAGGACGCGGCCGGGGTTGACACCTTCGCCGTGCGTCTGTCCCTCGCCGACGCCCATCGCCGCAACGGAAACACGGCGGCGGCGGCGGCGGAGCTCCGAGCGCTCTTGATCGCGCGCCCCGAACATCCCGACGTCGAAGTCGCCGAGGGGGCCCTGACCGTCCTCGGGGGAACACTGGGTTTTACCGACGAGGAGCGCCTCGCTCGGGCCACTCGCCTCCATGATCAGCGGCGCCATCGCGATGCGGTCGCCGAGCTCGATGCCGGCGGGCGCCCCAGAACAGCGGCGCTCCGCGGTCCGTGGCTGCACCTCCGGGGAATGGCGCTCTTCAAGACCCGCCACGCCTATGAAGAGGCGGCCCGGGTGCTCGGTCAGGCGGCGCGGCAGCGGGGACCGACCGCATTGGACGACGAGTTTCATGCGGCCCGGGCGCTCTCTCGGTCCGACCAGGACCCGCAGGCGATCGCCGCTTACCGACGTTTTGCCCGCCGACACCGGACGCATCGACGCGCCCCGGAGGCGGAGTTTCTCGCGGCCTGGCTCGAGCTGCGCCTCGGGCGTCGCCGCGGCGAAAACGCGATGGCGCGCTTCGTCCGAGCCCGCCGCACGACGAGCTTTGCGCGGTCGGGGACCTTCGAGCTCGGCCTCTTCGCCTACGAGCGCGGCCAGTTCTCGACCGCTGCGCGGCGCTTCGAGGAGTTTGCGGCGATGGGCACCGACGCCCTCGTTCGAGCCCGAGGCCTCTACTGGGCCGGGCACGCCTATCAGCGCGCGAACAACCGCCGCCGCGCCGTCCAGCTCCTCCGCGAAGCGCTCCACGTCGAGCCCCTGCACTACTACGCTCTGCTCGCGCGGCAGCGCCTCGATGAGCTCGGTGAAGAGCCCGGCGACCCCTTCCCGCCGGCGGAGTCGCGCCCCGCCCCGGCGGCCCTCGGAGCGCCGCGCCTCCCGGTCGACGTGCGCTTCTACGCGGCCCTCGGTCTGCGCGCCGATGCGGTCCGAGCGCTGCGCCAGCGTGAAGACGAGGTCCGCGCCGCCCAGCCTTCAGGGCGGGGCCTCGAGGGCCTCGTCGCGGCGTATCACCAGCTCGGCGAAGTCGCGCGCCCGTACCGTCTCGTCGTCCGCGCCGAGCGCGCCGAACTTTCTCGGCGTCCGGATGGCGCGAATCGTTGGATCTGGCGCGCCGCCTACCCCGAAGCCTTCCGGGCTGCCATTGCCCCGGCAGCCCGGGAGCGCGGCCTCGACCCCGAATACCTCTGGGCCATCATGCGCCAGGAGAGCGGCTACGAGCCCGAGGCGGTGTCCTACGCCGACGCCATCGGGCTCTTGCAGCTCATCCCCCAGACGGCGTCGCGTGTCGCCGAGGGCCTCGGGGTGCCCTTCGTCCGGGAGATGCTCTTCGACCCCGCATGGAATGCGCGCTTTGCCGCCCAGTACAACGCTCGGCTCCGCCGTGCCCACGGTCTGCCCCTGGCCTTTGCGGCGTACAACGGCGGCGGCCACCGGGTGACGGCCTGGCTCCGGGACCGAGCCCCGATGGACCTCGACCACTTCGTCGAGCGCATCCCCATCACCCAGACCAAGAACTACGCCCGGCGCGTGACGTCTCACTACGCGCGCTACGTATACCTGCGTGAAGACGATGGGCAGTGGCCCTTCGAGCTGCCGCGGCGAGTGCAGCCGTAGCGGCCTTTCCGTCTGCGAAATCGCGCTGTGCATCGAGATGTATTTCCTTCCCCGGGAGGCTGAGCTAGCCTCGCCCGCGGAGGTTCTCGTGCGCATCATCAGTCTATTGGCACTCGCCCTTTTGCTTGTCGTCGGTTGCTCCGACGACGGCACCCCGATCGACGCGAGCACCGATTCGGGGACCGACGCGAGCATCGACTCGTCGCCGGGGGACTCGGGCGCGCGAGACTCTGCCGTGGACTCGACCGCAGACTCTGCCCTGCCCGATGCGGGTGATGCTGGCGACGCCGGTGGTCCCGGGGACGCGGGTGATGCCGGCGATGCCGGTGATGCAGGCACGCCGACGATGGCGTCGCGGGTCACGGGGATCATCGAGGGCACCTCGATCACCCTCCCGGTCGTCGACGGCTCCGGCGCGCCGTTGCTGCTCACGACTAGCGCTGCGTTCGACCACGACGCCACCGCCGGCGAATCCCTGATCGCCTCCGACGGACCGGGCCGGCGCGTCTCGGTCTCGTTCACGACGACCGCGGCGACTTTTGGCACCGCGACCGCCTGGGTCGACGACGGCGGCGCGACGATCACCCCGGACCTCCTCTTCGCGGGCGCCCTCGGGACCGGCCCCGAGGTGCTCATCGGGATCTTCGGGACCGACGCCCGGGCCTACGATTTCACCGCCAACGAGTTCGGAGCGGTCGTGCCCCTGGTGCAGACCGGGGGAACGGCCTTCACGCCGATCTCAGCGACGACGGTCAACGTGGTGGGAACCGGGGCTTCGATCGTGGCCCTCACCGCGGCGTCCCCGAACATCTTCATCTTGAACGTAGGCACCGGGCAGTTCGATTCGGTCCCGACGGCTCCGGTCATCTGTGGCGGCGGGGCGGCGATCGTGGCGGAGCACATCCTCGGCGCGCTGATCCCCGGTCTCATGCCTCCGGGGGGAGCCGACTCGGTCATCCTGATCGACGGCAGCAACGCCCACGTTCTCCAGACCCTCGACCCCTTCTGCTTCAGCGATGCGTTCCCCCTCGTCGACGAAGCCGGGGCGCCGGTGGTCCCCGAACAGGCCTACGGATGGGACTACGACGGCGACGGCGACGACGACGTCATCCTGATCGATACCGTCACCGTGCCCTGAGCGCTGTTCAGGGATCTGTCGTCGTACAGCTCGGATCGCAGGTCGGACATCCGTCCACCATGACGATGTCGCAGCCGAATCCGCAGTCGACCTGCGCCGTGTCGCACTGCCCAACGGCTGCGCAGCCGAGGTAGGTCGCCCCGCCGCAGGCGCAATCACACATCTCTCCTGAACAGTTGAAGGGCGCATCGCACTCGCAGATGCATCCGGTCGAGAGGTCGACGAGGGGCTCGCACTCGCTGCCGCAGTCGCAGTAGCTGCGCCCCGTGCAACCGGTCGGGGGAGGGGGCGGGGCCAAGCAGAGCCACGCCTCGCCGCCGCAGGCACCGCAGCACACCTCGGACCCCTCGCAGACACACGGGTTGATGACGGTCCGGGCGCAGGCGAGGCCGCCTTCGCAAGAGGTGTCCTCTGCGCCGGTACACTCTTGGTAGCAACCGGCGGTGATCGGCGTGTAGTCGGGCGTGCCCTCACCGCAGCCCGGCTCGAAGCGCGTCAGACCTGGGATGCAGCCGGGGATCGGGCCACCGGTGTCGGGATCCGTAGCGCTATCCCTGCCCGAGTCGGTCGCCCCGTCCGGCCCGGCATCGCCGACGGGGGCCGTCGTACTGGTCGAGCAGGCCGCACCGAGGGTGAGAAGTGCAAAGAGGAGCGAAGCACGTGTGCCGAGGTGAGTCATCGAAGGCCTCCTCTGGGTACAGCACGCAGGACACGTGCCAAGTCCTCCATCCCACGCCGACTAGCTCGCGCGGACCTGGGCGCAGATCCAGTCGCCGACGGCGCGGGTGCCGAGGTCGCCGCCGACGTCCTTGGTGCACTTGCCTTCGTCGACGGCGCGCCGGACGAGCTCGATGAGGCGGGGCTCCTCGTCGGTGTAGCCCAGGTGGGTCAGGAGCATGCCCACGGTCAGCACGGTCGCGAGGGGGTTGGCGACGTCCTTGCCGGCCAGCGGCGGGGCCGAGCCGTGGACTGGCTCGAACATGCTGACCTCGCCGGGGCGCAGGTTGGCGCTGCTGGCCATGCCGAGGCCTCCCTGAAAGGCGGCGCCGAGGTCGGTGATGATGTCGCCGAAGAGGTTGCAGGTGACGATGACCTCGAAGGGGCGCGGGTCTTCGATCAGATAGAAGCAGAGGGCGTCGACGTAGACGTGTTTTGCCTCGATGCCGGAGTACTCCTCGGCGACCTCGAAGAAGCAGCGATACCAGAGCTCGTGGCCGTGCCGCATCGCGTTCGACTTGTCCGCGAGGTGCACCGTCTTCCGGCCGTGGGCCACCGCATACTCGAACGCCGCGCGGATGATGCGCTCGACGCCCTTGCGCGTATTGATGCTCTCCTGGATGGCGACCTCGTCGGGGGTGCCCTTCTTGAACTGCCCGCCGATGCCCGTGTAGATGCCCTCGGTGTTTTCGCGGAAGACGACGAAGTCGCAGTCTTTGGCGGTGCGGCCCTTGAGGGGCATGAGGCGGTCGCTCAGGCACTGGACCGGGCGCAGGTTGCAGTAGAGGTCGAGGCCGAAGCGCAGGCCAAAGAGGATATCCCGGGCGTGAGACATGTCGGGGACCCGGGGATCGCCGAGGGCGCCGAGGAGCACCGCGTCGTGGTCGTCGCGGATCGCGGCCGCGACCTCCTCGGGGAAGGTGGTTCCGTCCCGCAGGTAGCGCTCGGCGCCGAGGTCGTAGTGGGTCAGTTCGTAGGGGTAGCCCCGGACCTCTTTGAGGGTCTCGAGGAGCTTGACCCCCTCTCGAACGACGTCATTTCCGATGCCATCCCCGGGGATGACGGCGATGCGTTTGCGTTCTTTCGCCATGGGGTCCGGGACGGTACCACCGAATTTGGGAAAACATGCGTCGATACGGGCCGGGGCCGATCCATTGGTTGACGAAGTCTGCGGCGGTGGCCTAGCTTTTCATCTTCGAGTCGAAGGCGGCATGGACATCATTTCAGCAGGGCTCTCGGACGTCGGGCGACACCGTGAGCATAACGAGGATGCCTTTTGCATTCTGCCCGAGTACGAGCTCTTCATCGTGGCGGATGGAATGGGCGGTCACAAAGCCGGTGACGTCGCGAGCAAGCTCGCCACTCACGCCATCGCTTCGTTCTTCGAGGCGACCTCATCCGAGGACGCGACCTGGCCCTTCCACTTCGACCCGCACCTTTCGGTCGAAGAGAACCGCCTGATCACCGGCATCAAGGTCGCCAACAAGCGCATCTTCGAAGCCTCGACCCGAGACGCCGAGGTCCAGGGCATGGGCACGACCGTCGTCGGCGTGCTCTTCTCGAAAGCCAACAACAAGATCTACGTCGCCCACGTCGGGGACAGCCGCTGCTACCGGATCCGCGACGGAGAGATCACCCAGATCACTCGCGACCACTCCCTGGTCAACGACTACCTGCTCGTCATGCCCGACATGACCCAGGAGCAGCGCGACGAGCTTCCGAAGAACGTCATCACCCGGGCCCTCGGCATGCACGACACGGTGGTCGTAGACCTCGTCCCCGAGCAGCCCGTCCCCGGTGACTTCTACGTCCTGTGCTCCGATGGTCTCAACGGCATGATCACCGACGAAGAGATCAAGCAGTCGGTCCTCGACGGGGCGGACGTCACGGCCGGTGCCCGGACCCTCGTCGAAAGGGCTAACGCCGCCGGCGGCGAAGACAACATCACCGTCGTCGTGGTGAAGATCCAGGCCTCAGCGGACGTGCTCACGGATTCGAGCAAGCCTGTCGCCACGGCTGATGCAGACGCCGGTGCCGACGGGGACTCGGGCAGCGACGACGAGACGTCTGCCTGAACCCTGCTCTAAAGAGGAAAAATGGGTAAGTTCACCGTTCGCCACGTCTTCGACGTGGATGTCGATAAATTCTGGGACGAGGTCTTCTTCGACCCCGACTACAACGACCGCCTCTTCGACGAAGGCCTCGGCTTCATCTACGAGCTCGTCTCCCTCGAGCGCCAGGACGACGGCACCATCGATCGCAAGGTGCGCACCGAGCCGAAGACCGACGCCCCGGCGGCCGTGAAGAAGCTGGTTGGCGACAAGTTCAGCTACCTCGAGACCGGACACTTCGACCCGAAGACGCGCAAGTGGACTTACGTGGTGACGCCCTCGGCGTTGCCGAACAAGATCAGCATCGCCGGCACCTTCTGGGTCGAGCCCAAGGGCGACTCGCAGCTCACTCGCATCGTCGAGACGGAACTCGGGGTGAAGATCTTCGGCGTCGGTAAAGTGATCGAGGCCTTCGTCGAAAAGGAGACGAAGGACAACTACGCCAAGGCCCAGGCGTTCACGAACAAGTGGCTCAAGGAGAAGGCTCGGTAGAAGGGAGCTCCTACTCCCCCGCCGGCCGCCCGCCCTTGCGTGGGTCGCTCACCGCGATGAGGCGCGGGCCTTCGCCGCGGTTGACGCGGATGAGTTGCACGACGGCGCTGTGACGGGCGGTCTCCCGGGGGTGGCCCCGGGCGCCTAAGGCGGTGAGGACCTGGTCCCCCTGGGGATTGGTTTCTTCGGTGCGTAGGACGTTCGGGAAACCCTGGTGGTGCACCCGCGGGTGGTTCAGGGCGTCGTAGGGGTCGAGGCCCCGGACCAGGGTGTGCCAGGCGACTTGCTCGGTGGCGGTGACGATGCGGCTTCCGCCGGAGGCGCCGATGGCAAGGACCGGGCCTTCGGCGTCGAAGACGATGGTGGGGGTCATCGACGAGACCGGACGGTGGCCGGGGCCAGGCAGGTTGGGGGCGCCACCAGGGAGGCCGAAGGCGTTGGCGACGCCGACGGAGCTCGCAAAGTCGTCCATCTCGTCGTTCATGACCATGCCCGCGGCGGTGTACCGGGCGCCGAAGTAGAGGTTCACGGTGGTCGTGATGGCGGCGACGTTACCCGCCTCGTCGACGACGGAAAGATGGGAGGTGCCGTGCTCTTCCGGGGGCGTCGGGGCCGCCGCGGGGTGGTCTGGGAGCGGCATGGCATAGAGGCCCGCGGGGGTGGCGACCTGGCGCCGATAGACGGCGGCGCGGCGGTCGATACGCTCGTTGGTGAGCAGGGCGTCCGTCGGCACGTCGACGAAGCTCGGGTCACCAAAGTACGAGGCGTGGTCCCAGAAGGGGCCTTTCCACGACTCGGCGAGG